>Ga0224722_1000001_pt1 | contig 230124 bp, 210 predicted proteins | sample Balambano_FR1_Me_FD_161646 | JGI IMG/M metagenome (GOLD analysis project Ga0224722, IMG submission 161646) | Freshwater sediment microbial communities from Lake Towuti, South Sulawesi, Indonesia - Balambano_FR1_MetaG | ecosystem: Environmental > Aquatic > Freshwater > Lake > Sediment | place...
CCGTAGGGGAGCGGGGGAGGGGAGAGAGATGTCCTTCTCCATAATTTGAGTGACCGGCACTCCAAAATTTGCCTGCTTTTCTCCCTTCTGCCGTTGGCTTTCTGCGTTTCTCACCCTTTCACAGCACCAGCAGTTAACCCTTGAACAATCTTGCGTTGGAAAAGGAGTACCAAAACGACGAGAGGAAGGGTGCCTAAGACAGTTGCCGCAGCGATCGGGCCATAGGGGATTTCAAATACAGAGGCTCCCCCAATTTGAGAGGCGGCTACAGGAATCGTCTTCATGTCTTCCTGGGTGATGAAGGTGAGGGCAAAAATGAATTCATTCCAGGCCGAGATGAAGGCGAGAATGCCAGTCGTGACGATCGCGGGAATCGTCATCGGCAGCAAAATTTTCAGCAGCATGCCCCCAGTGTTGTACCCATCCACGCGCGCGGAGTCTTCTAAATCTTTGGGTAACTGTTGAAAGAAACTCCGTAACACCAGAATGGTTAGCGGCAAGTTGATTGCAGTATAAGGAATAATCAACGCCAAATAGTTGTTCCCCAGGTGCAATGCCTGAACCACTTCGATTAGCCCCAAAAACAGCAGAATTCCGGGAAACAAAGTGACAATCATGACACCGGCCAAAATTACGTTGCTGCCAAGAGGTCGTAAACGCGCTAGTGCATAGGCCGCAGGTGTGCCGATCGCCAAACAAACCAGGGTTGACGTAATCGACACAAAGGCACTGTTGAAGATGTAGCGGAAAAAGGGCCGCCGAGTAAACAACTCGATGTAATGGTCTAGCGTCAGTCGTGTGGGAAAGTAAACATTCGGGACTGCCGAAATATCTTCATTCACTTTGAATGATGTTAAGACTTGCCACAGCACTGGGGCCAGACTAATGATCAACACCGCAATGACTGCAAGTACGAGGAGTACTTTTCTAACCCAGGCAAGGTCAGCCTGCCGTTTGGGCGGTGAAGTGGTTGGAAGCGTTAAATCGTGAGTGGTGGTAGTCATAGGGAAGGGGGAGTAAGGGAGCAGCGGGGTTGGAGGGAGGGGCTAGAACCCAAAACCTAAAACCTAAGTTGCATGAGTGGTTCGTCTACGCGAATGGGTTAGCAGAAAACTCGCGATCGCCACGGCAAAAACCAGCAACAAGAACGTGACAACGACAAGCGCAGCCCCGTAACCAAAGTCGAGATACCGCATGACAGTGGAATAGATGTACAGAGACACAACTTCTGTAGCCCCACCGGGGCCGCCGCCTGTCATCACTGCAATCAGGTCAAAGATGCCGAAGGCTTGGGCGAAGCGAAATAGAACTGCAATCAAAATTTGAGGCATCAATAAGGGAATTGTGATGCGCCAAAAACTTTGCCACGCATTTGCTCCATCCAATGAGTGCGCCTCATACAAGTCATCAGAAATAGACTGTAATCCAGCCAGGAGTAAAATACTAATGAATGGAGTGGTTTTCCAAACGTCAGCAATAATGACGGCAACAAGTGCGAGGGTTGGTTCGCCTAACCAGTTAATCCCAGTTTCAATCACGCCAACCCGTCGTAAAATATCATTCACAACTCCAAATTGATCGTTGAAGATCCATGCCCAAGCCAGCCCAATCAAGGCGGTCGGCAGCGCCCACGGCACCAAGGCAGAGGTTCGCACCAAGGATCGCCCAAAGAACTTCTGATGCAGCACTAGAGCGATCGCCATACCCAAGATCAGTTCCAAAATCACAGAAGCTGTTGTAAAAATAATCGTTGTCCAAAAGCTTTGCCAGAATCGCCCATCTCCAGCCATGCGAACGTAATTGTCCAACCCACTAAAGACAGGTTGGAGTTGAGTTCCTAAGCTTTTGTCGAATAGGCTCAACCAAAACGCTCGCAGGATAGGATAGGCAAACACCAGCAGGAGCAGGAGGATGGATGGAATCAACAACATCCACGCAGTCCGCTGCTCTCTAGCGCGAATTGGGTCAAGTTTTACCATGAGCTTAGCCCTCCACACCCAGTAATCGTCGAGTTTCTCCAGCAGCCCGTTGCATGGCAGCTTCAGGCGACATCCGATTTGTCAAGGCGGCACTTAAATAGCGTTGAAGAATGTCGGAGGCTTGAGCATATTGGGCGATCGGTGGGCGCAACACGGCATTATCCACAACTTCCTGCATTTGCGGAAAGTGTTCATACTTGGCCACCATCTCCGGATCATTAAAGAACTCGCGGATACTGGGCGTATACCCTTCTTGCAAAATGAAATCTCGCAAGGGTTCAACGCTGCTGAAGAATTGCACCGCTTGCCAGGCTTCTTTCGCATGTGGAGTCGTTTTGGAAATACCCAAACCCCAACCGCCCAGACAGGCTCCAGATTCTTCTCCGGGCGCATGTACCATGGGCTGAATCCCTACTTTGCCACGTAGCTCCGAGTCTTCGGCATTGGCTAACGTCCACACGTAAGGCCAACTTCGCAAAAATGCTGCCTGCCCACTCTGGAAGAAGCGCCGCGTGTCTTCTTCAACATAGGTTGTAACGCCAGGGGGAGACACGCCTTCGTTAATCGTGCTGCGCAGAAAGTTGATGGCTTGCACCGTTTCGGGGCGATCGAGGCCCACTGCTTTGGTATCAGGATTGATCCAGAAGCCACCATAGCCTTTTAGCACTTCCACAAACATGGCCACAGCTCCTTCATACTGCCGCCCCTGCCAAACGTAGCCCCAGGGAACCTTGCCTTGCGACTGTAAAGTTTTAGACGTTTGCAGCAATTGCTCAAAGGTTTCCGGTGGTTGCAGTCCGGCTTCGTCAAGTAAATCTTTGCGATAGTAGAGCAACCCAACATCCGAGCGCATGGGCAGTCGATACAGTTTGTCTTCGTAGCGGCTACCAGCCACATCCACGGGGGAGAATCTGGCCAATTCGGTTGAGGTAACGCGATCGCTCAAATCCATTAACCACCCAGCTGCCGCAAATTTAGGTGTCCAAACCACATCCATGTTGACCAGATCGTAGGGCGAGTCACCTAACAAAAAGGCCGAGGTATAGAGGTCTTCAACCAGGTTTGTGGCGTTTGGCCCTTCCACCAATTCAATCCGGATATTGGGATTTTGTTGTTCAAACGCTTTGACCAGGGGAGCCATTGGCGGTGCGTCGGGTGCCGGAATCAACATGCGTAACACAACCGGGCGGGATTGAGCCATTACTACCCAACTCACCAGGACGATGCTTAAAAAACAGGCGATAGAAAGGCTCAGGTAGCGCAACGATCGCCAGCGAGCAACTAAGCGAAGAAAAAATTGTTTTAACACTTGAAAGTACAACATCGGTCATGTAGTAACAGCGCCTCGTAAATCACCCAAGCAGATGATTTGCAACTTCGAATAGCTGAACCTTATTGTCGCGCTGATTACTTCAACTTAAGAAGTTTTGACTTAGGTTTCAATTGGTTGCAGCCAAAACAAATCTTTTCACCCCGGCTACCTGTAAAGAATTGTACGAAATGATTTCGATTCTTAAAGTACGACGAGTAACAAGTTGTGATGACTAAACCCTGAAACAACTTAGGAGAAACAATTAAAGTTGTGGCTATTGAATTGAAATTGCAACGAGTTAATAAACATAAGTTTACTATTTGAAATAAATCTTGAAATCTCCGCTTCTTCTAAACTTAGGAATGCGAATTAAATAAAGTGGCAAACTCTGTAGGATAAGCATCTTGCCTGTCTTAGACCACCGGGATGGCTATCCCACTTTATCTAACTCATAATCCTTAGTAGCCAGATGAGTTCAAGTTCTATATGAAATAGCTGCTTGGTTCTAATACTTTAGTCTTGTAGAAAAAAGGAAACAACTTCCATAAGATATAGCCATTGAGAAGACATTGACTGATAAAAGCTGTCTAAAGGTAGATTCAATCGAGTACTGTTTGTAGAGGGAGATACAACCAGTTTTGATCGTTAAACTTCTTAATAACCTTATAGCTGTAAATACATTTGTAAATAGCAGAGTTTAAGTTGGATATTGTTGTAAATCAAGCAGGTTGCTATGGATTTGGCAGGATTAAATCAATGCAATTCTATGCAAAAGTATAACAATTGATGAAATATTAATGACTATATTTTTATGGATGCTCAGCCTCAACTCTTAACCTGTCAAACAGCTCAAGTGCTGTTAAGGATCATGGATTAAATAAAGTGGCATAGCCGTCTCGGCTGTGAGTGACAGGCAGGATGTCCATTCTACAGAATTTGCTACTTTATTTAATTCTCACTCCTAAGACTGTGTTATGTGAAGCCCTACGAAGGTTCGCATCGAGGCGTGTTGGTCGCTTGCCAATCAGCTTATGATGGTGATGTAAACGAGACATTTGGGCACTTACCGCTGGACTTGTTCGACTAAAGGAAGCCGTGTTTCGCCAAAAATTCCCTGTTAAAATCAACTTTACTTCATCCCACCTGTCTGTTTGCGCCATGACATTAGAAGCACTCGCTCAACTGACTGCTCTGCAACAGGTCATCGTCTTATAAGAACAGTCATCATGACGACCACCGTACCCTTAAAGACGATCGCAGATCTGCAAAACCGCCTGCGCCCCGGACAACGGGAGTTAGCTGATTGGCAAGGTGGTGCTTTGGCCGTTTCCGCCGTCCCAGGAGCGGGTAAATCAACCGGAATGGCGGTTGCAGCGGCGATCGCCATCGCTCGATACCAACTTCATGCCCGTCAGCAATTGGTGGTTGTCACCTTCACGCGATCGGCAGCGGCAAACATCAAAGCAAAAATCAAGAACTATTTAATAGACTTGGGTTTGCCTCAACAAGGGTTTCAAGTCTGTACTTTACATGGACTTGCTTGGGCGATTGCACGAACTCATTTAGAACTGACTGAGTTAAATTATGAAAGTATTCTAGTTTCACCCAATCAAAATAATCGGTTGATTCGTGCTTGTGTGGAACAATGGATTGCTGAAAATCCACGTTTATACCAGCGTTTATTGGAAGGGCGACAGTTTGATGGTGAAGAAACAGAGCGGTTACGGCGACAATCGGTATTGAGAACGGAAGTGTTGCCAGATTTGGCCAATGCGGTTATCCGGGAGGCTAAAAGTTCCGGCTTATTTCCGGCTGACCTGCGCCAACTCGCCGATGAGATGACAGATGATTACAACGTGTTAGCGATCGCGGCTGGGCTTTATGAGTTGTATCAGGTGCAACTGCGGCGACGCAATTGGATGGATTACGACGAAATGATTTTGGCTGCGCTACGAGTCTTAGATGATCCAGCCGTGCGTCACTATTGGCAAACGCAAGTATTCGCCGTGTTCGAGGATGAGGCGCAAGACTCCAGCCCATTGCAAACTCAATTGTTAGAAATTTTAGCGGCAGACCCTGATGATCCCACAAATTTAGATAAACAGAATTTAGTGCGAGTCGGTGATCCAAATCAGGCCGTTAATTCCACGTTCACGCCTGCTGATCCAATCTTCTTTCGCGAGTTTTGCGATCGTTGCCGTAAACAGCGCCGCCTTGCCAGCATGACTCAAGCCGGTCGCAGCGCTCGCCCCATTATCGATGCCGCCAACTTCATGCTGCAATGGGCCAATGCCGCCAGACTTACAGGCATTGAAGAACCTTTTCGACCCCAATTAATTCAACCCGTTGGGGCCAAAGATCCGCAGCCCAATCCACTCGCGGCGGGGCAGGGCTTAGAGCTGTATACGCCAACCGATCCCTATCAAACTGTGGAATGGATTGGGCAACGGGTAATGTCGCTGTTTCGCCAAAATCCGACAGCGACGGCGGCGGTGCTGGTGCGAGAGAATAAGCAGGGGCAATTCGTTGCGCGGGAGTTGTGGCGCTGGTATGGTGAAACATTGAATATTTACGAAGTCAGTGGCCTGGAACGGCAATCCCATGTGCCGGCGGAAATGATGTCTTTGTTGCAGTTTTGCGATCGCCCCCACTCCCCTGATTTGCTTAAAGCCGCACTTGCGACCCTGGTCGATCGCAAACTCATTCCAGCTCAAGATTTAAATGCCTTGACCAGCTTTCCGGAGCAATTTCTCTACCCCGGCCCGCTTAACCCGCCTCAAGCTGAACCGGTGTTGCAAGCCAGACGTTTATGTATCAGCTTGCTACAGGCTAAGTTGGAACTTCCTCCTAGCCAATTGATTCCTTTTTTCGCTTACACGTTGCGCTATGAACAGAATGAGTTGGCAACCGCAGATAAGCTGAGCGATCGTCTGACTCAGCAAATCCAGGGAGACCATACCCTGAGTGCTATGCTCACGGCTCTGAGTGAGATCGTCGGTTCCGAACGATTTGAACCAGTGAATGCGGATGACAATGACGATCGCTACACCCAACCAGGCCAACTCACTGTGATCACAATGCATAAAGCTAAGGGACTGGATTGGGATTACGTTTTTTTACCGTTCCTGCACGAAAGCTTTATTCCAGGTAAGTTCCGGCTTCCCCCTCAAGGGCAATTCATCGGTGATTTCACCCTGGCCGAAGTTGCCCGTGCCCAAATTCGTGCTTATTTGCATCAACAACCCACTTTCCCGGATACAGCTTCTGCCTGGGAGCGTGCCCAAAATCTCAAGACGGCTGAAGAATTTCGGTTACTTTATGTCGCGATGACTCGCGCTAAACAGTTGTTGTGGATGTCATCTGAAGTTCAAGCTCCGTTTACCTGGAATAAACCGGACAATATTGACGATCGCAAAACCACTCCAGTTTTTCCCGTCTTACAAGAACAATTTCCCAGTTCAGTTATGGAGTTCAACTAGAATTTGCATCGATTCAGTTTAGTCAGCAATGTTGGCCAGTTGCAGTACTTGCTTTAAAGCCGCTAAATCAACCAAGATATCTTCAGTACGGGGATTGGGATAGAGTTGCTGCTGCAAGAAATATCCACCAGGAACTGTACCAGTTAAATAGTAGTAATCTAGGTTCAAAAGGTTGCAAATTAACCAGTAACAGGGATAAACAAAATTGGGTGAAAAAATTTCGATGACGGTAGTACCCGGTTGACAGAACGTGAGATTCGTCAAGCCGCCGCCATGTGCAGAAATCACCACATTTGCTGAGGCCAGTAACCGGCCTTGCTCCCGTACGGATAGAGACTCCAGGACAACCGGTTGAAATCCAAGAGGTTGCAGAAATGCAATTACCTCAGACTCATTGATGATTCTGCGAGTGGATGCTTGTTCACGAGTGATATACAAGCGATCGTAAGTTCCAGGATTGCTAGAAGGAGAACTTAGAATTAACTTCTGCAACCAGTGACAAGCTCTTTTCGTCATCCAGGCAGGAGTGCTTGGGTAGGAGGGAATAACTAGCTGATGAGCTTGAATATGTAGATGCTTATGAGTCTCTAAAATCTTAGTTTGGGGAATTCCAAGAAGTTCAAGCATCTCTCGCTGAAAAGCCATTTGGGAGCTTACTAAAAAGAAGTCTATTTGTTCAAGTTCGATTCCACTTCGCCTTAACAAATCAAAACGCGGCACTATATCAAATAACCAATGAAAGTACATGTTGTTGGTTAAACCAGATAAAACCGCGATCGTACCATCCATGTGCTCAACTGGCGCAAGCGTGCGAGTAAAGATGGAGTGATGTTGGGGCTGTTTATCTGGATGACCAGGACTTAGTAAAGGAAACTCAGGAGATAACTCACCTACGAGTTGATTAGAGGCAGTTAGAATGGCGCTTGAAGACTGATCTGCCCTCAACCAGAATCTGCCTTCAGGTAAGGTGAGAACAAATGTATGGGGCAAAAGAATTTCAGGTTCTAACCGAAAACTAAAGTGAATTGTGCGATCGTTTGTTTTGGGTGGAGATAATCGAATGTGCTCCGGTGCATCCAGCTTGATGTATTGCACCTGAGGTTGGGAATTTGCCCAGGTTTCTGTATCCAGAATAGATTCGGTCGGTGGGGGAGTAGAGTCTACAGCGGAAACTGGTTCTGATTTGTAGACGGGCAAAGTTTGTTCCAACCATTGCGGCCAAACGACCTCTGCGGCTACACACAATTGCTTTAACTGCGTGGCATTTTGAGCAAGCTTGGCTGGTCGTGGGTAGTGATTTTCCTGTAATTGTTCCACCCAGTTGTTATAAATCTGAGCATAGCTAGAATAACTCTGGAGCGCGGCGCAAAAATCTTTGGTTGCTGCTCCCCATTGGTTTAATTGCAAGCAAATCCAGGCTCGATCGCCGTAGGCTGGGGCAAAATCAGGTTGGAGGGACAAGGTTTGATTAAAATGGGCCAAAGCGGCTGTCCACTGGTGTTGATGGCCAAAGCAAAGCCCTAAGTTGTAATGCAACTCATAAGTTGGTTGGCGTACGGCCGCCTGTTGATAGGCAGCGATCGCCTGTTCCCAGTGTTCCAGTCGTTGCCACACATCCGCTTGCTGAACGTAGGCTTCCACCAAATCAGGATCGAGCTGAGTTGCGGTTTGCCAGGACGCGATCGCAGCATCCAATCGGCCTTGCAGGGAGGCGGCCAGACCAAGCAGAAAATAGTCGCTGGGTTGATGTCCGTCCAGTTCCACCACTTGCCGATAAATGCGTTCTGCCTGATTCGCCTTGCCTGCTTGCAGTTGCTGTTCCGCCTCACGCCGCAGAATTTGCAGAAGCTTTGCCAGTTCTGCGTCTAGCGTGTCTGGAACGATGGCTGTCAGAGCGGAAAACCAAACTGCTTGCGCTTCTGCCTCGTCGCCTTGCAGTAATCGAATTAAGCCCAGATACCAGTGATGGTCTGAGTGGGGGTTGACCACGATCGCCTGCTCACAAAACGCTGCCCCCTCTTCATATTGGCGATGACTCAGGTAAGCGATCGCGGGATGATCCATACTCAAAAGAACGACATACTGGTTGGGGCGATCGGGGCAATCTCTGGATCAATTCCGCCAATTTGGTTGGTTCGGAGAACCCAGATATCTGCACCATACCGCAAAAAAGTGCGAGCAATCTTATCACTGGCAAATCGAGGAAACATCGTGCGCCAACTGCCTAACCCAGTCATCAAGTTATGTATTGGGTTGTCTTCTAATGTGCTACCCAAATTAAATTCATTCTTGTCCCAATCCGATCGCGGGCCACCAAACGGTTGCAACTCCCGTTTCAAGTCTTTCTGCAACGCCACCAATTGACTGAACTGTTCAGCTTGACTGGGGTTTTGCTGTGCCCAACGTTGGAGGGTCGTTTGATGATCTTTAACAGAGGTTTCGATCTGGTGCAGACAAGCAAATAGGGACTGGTTGGAGTCTTGCGAGCAATTGTTTGCCGGTCCAACAAATGTGCCACCAGAGCCATCACCAATCCGGTAACGGGCCGTCATCACTTCCAAACTGCGGAGCATCAGGTTAAGTGGCGATCGCCGTAGGCCGTCAAAGTCGTAATATCCGGTAAATGCATCTAGCTTGATCAACAAATCGCAGGTTGGACGAGACCCCGCCCAGCCAAACTGACGATCGCCCATATAACGCGACCAGTGGAGGGTTCCGGCAATCAAGCCATCGGTGTTTTGAGTATAGACCTGATAATAGCGAATATCAAACCGTAACTCCTGCGTGAGTGGCTCGCGGATGACTTTGGCGATGCCATAAGCGAAGTGGCCAAAAAAGATGGGTGTGGCTGCTGCTGGTTCCTTTTTGGTGCCGCCAATGCCACCATAGGTATGAACGACTAGCGCCCGATCGCCCTCCTGCCAATCTTGAATCAAGGCTTGATTATCCTGATTGCGGCTGTTCGCCACACACAATACAGAGGAAATTGTGCCCGATTGTGCCGCCGCGTTGGCCCACGATTCCTTCAAAATGTAGCGACGCGCAGCTTCTCGCCCAACAACAATGCGATCGGGCTGCAAGCGAAATAAGGCACGGGGAGCCAAAGCCTGCACAACAAACTGACCATCAGCATTTTTTGCGCCATAGATGTACCAACCTTGCTCGTTCAAGGTAACTTTTTCCAGATCTCGGGTGGATGAGGGATAGCTGCCATAGCTCTCGGCCAGCATCACAGACGGCAACAAAACGGTTTCGCTCGCACCGTCAAATTGGCGAGAAGTGGGGTTGAAGTGAACCACCTGAAACTGCTCGGATGAGATGGCCTGCACAAACTTCACGACTCCGTAATACCGCCCAGTAATTTGCACGGGAGTGCTAGCGATGTAGAGGGATGTTTCTATTGTGCCTGCCTCTACAGTGACGGGTTCGTTCAACATCACAATCATGTCGTCGGCGGGGCGAGAACCCGCCAACGACTCCAGCGGGTTAACTTGTTTCCAATGATTCAAGCGATCGGGATGCACAGAACCGCCATACTTAAAGCCGTATTCAGCATCTGCACTAAAATGCAAATCTTTCGTCACAGCCCGAACGATTTTTCGAACAACTGGATCATCCACCCAGCGTAGATTGACCACTTTACCCACCAGATACTGATGCTCCGCCGGAGTGTGATGCACTTCAAATAAACAACCCCGAACGCGATAACGCTCCTCCTTCTTGGGCAGAATCAATCGCCCCATCCAATCTGCGATCGGTTGATACAAAGTCGCATCCACGGTTTGCTCAATCGGGTAATAGCTGGGCTGCACGAAAGCCGCCTGCTGATAAACTGCGTAGTTGCTTAGCTTCCGGGGCAGCATTTGTTCATATTCAAATACATCACCCCGCAAGATTTTGAGGATGATTTCGATCGTCTGTTGCAAATGGGTGCGGCCATCTGGTAATACAGCTTTGGGGTCCATGTAGCCGCCCGGAACTTGATGCCCTACTGGACCAGCGGAAATGATTGAAATATTGCCGCGGCGCTTGGCTCGATTCCAGAAAGAAAGGGGAAAAACTTTCCAACGCCCAGGAAACATGATCGGGCCAGCCCACTCGACAAAATCTTTCTTCCCAGTAACGTGGTAAAGCTGCTCCAACTGTAAAACGTTGTTGTTGGCGCTCATGACTCCACCCAGGGAAATTACGTCGATCGGCGCGCCCATCGCTTTTTTGAGATAGGGGGCAGCCGCTGTTGACATTTGCCCGCCGCCACTATATCCAATTAAAGTAATGGGCGTGCCACTGCCAGGTCGATAACCCCGCTTTACCAGGCCATCAAATATCACTTGGGCAATGCCCTGGTTATAAATTGGCCCGTAGCGCTTATCGGCTGAGACTGCCACAATCAAAACATTGCGCAGGTTCAACATCAGACCCAAAAGGGCGGCGGGATTCTGCCAACGCATTTTGTCTGCCGTTTTCCAGAGGAAGGCCAAGGGGCGATCCTGGTTCAATGGCTTGTTCAGCACAGAGTACATCATCAACCCGCTGACCAGTTCCACATCGTCTGGCAGCGCGGGTTTGAGGGCTGTCAAAAAGTCTTCAATGTCGGGAGTGTAAGCCTCACCGGATTGGGCAATGCCGTCCAGATAGACGACATAACGGGAAATCTTGTTGCCGGCGGCTGTTGTTGGCGCGGGGGCTATTCCGGTTTGAATTGCGTCAGCGGCGCTGGTGTCGAGGTCATCCCCAAACCAGCCAGCCCACCAACCGAGGCTTTCCAGGGGAGCTAGCATGCCAGCAAAGACAACTGCCACAACGCCAATCCAGGCCAGATCAAACAACCAGCGAAATACTTTGGGTAGGTTCTCATGCCAACCAAATAACGTGTCTCGAATGGGAACGAGCAGAAGGCTAACCAGAATAAAGATGAGTCCCATACCCAGCAAACTCAACCCCAAGAGAACTGACTTGGGAATGCGACTAGTTTTTTGCCCTAGTTGCAGTAACGGATCGGAACCATCGACAGTTTGGACAATAGTTAAAGGGATGGCCATGCTGGCATCACCCCCGATCGCTTGGGTTACCGCCTGAACAGCCTGGCGATCACCCCGCCCTGATGCATAAACAAGTTGGCGCACTTCTGGTTGCTCCGGCTCATCATGTATCCCGAACCCGATCGGTTGGGCCGGTCGCGTTCGGGCAGCCACCATTTCGCGCAACTCGGATCGGTTATCGGCTAAGTCTACGCCGGCTACCTTCTCAGCTAATAGTTGTCCAAATCGGGCGATCGGCTGTCCGATCGTGTTTTCCAGCAACTGTTTTACGATCCATCCCAGGGCAACGTAACTCAAAGACGTGGTGAGGGTTGTATTTGCTACAGCCGAAAAGGCTACCACCATTGCCAGTAAGTTCCAGACGGAAAATAAATTCTGCAACGGATAACCCAGGTGGGGTAAGGCACTGAGAAAACTAAATAGGAGAGGTGCGTAAGCCAGACCTAACACTTTAAATAAAGTTAGCAATGGAACATTAACGGTCTTGGGAAGTAAGGTAATGAACCAGGTACTAATAACCAGAAAAATATAACCAAAGGTAAATAGGATTGCATTGAGGAGAAGGCTGAGAACAAATCGACCAGGCCTGACGCGATTGATAAATAGGATGATGCTTTGCCCGATCGCCAGCGAAAGTCCAGCTAACAAAACAACAAAAAGTGCCAGCCAAAGTCCATTGGAGAGGGAGGCAACCAACCGAAATGTGGCTTGATCTAGCCCAAAGGCTCCCCGAATTAATTCTCCAACTTGGCTGAGTGCGGTTTCAGTCATGCCTGATCCCCTCGATTTTTATAAAAACTAAATAGAGCAGATGGTGATCTGTAAAAACCTTACAGGTAAGACTTCTTGTCAGGTAAGGCTTCTTGCTACAACGCATGTAAAGTTTCTACAACATGCATATCTACAAACAGAAACAACAAATCCTGAACACCTCTTCCTACGCCTCCATCGCAAACTAATTCATTCTGATGTGGAGTGTTGTTTCATCCTGTGGGTATAGTATTTGATGCTTTCGGCATAGTCCAGTATATCCAGCGGTGGATGTACTTCTGCTTAAAACACTCTATAAAACGATAAAAGACAGAACCTCTCTTTAATTGCTACTGTCATTTTGTATAGTTAAGGACGTGAGAGATGAGCGATATAAACGTAGTTTTAATTGAAGATCACGACCTGACCCGCATTGGCTTGAGAACCGCCCTGAAGCAACAGTCAGGCATCCAGGTGCTAGGTGAAGCCGCCAATGCAACCCAGGGATTAAAAGTATTGGATGAAAAACAACCGGATGTGGCAGTCGTAGACATCGGCCTGCCGGATATGGATGGAATTGAGCTGACGCAGCGGTTTAGACAACTCCAAGCCGAAAAAGAAAATCCGAAAACGAAAGTTCTCATTCTCACGATGCACGACAGTGAGGATGCTGTGTTGGCCGCTTTCGCCGCCGGAGCAGATTCTTATTGTATGAAGGATATCAGCATCGAACGATTGGTAGAGGCAATTCAAGCGACTCAAGCGGGAAGCTCCTGGATTGACCCGACGATCGCCAATGTCGTATTACACCAAATTCGGCAAGCCAGTCCCAATGGCCGCTCGCCCCAGCCAACTAAAACGGTAGAGATTGGGGCGATGGATGCAGAGTTTGAGCAGGTGCTGGAAAGCTATCCCCTGACGGAGCGCGAATTGGAAATCCTGGAGTTGATCGTAGGTGGTTATAGTAACGCGGCGATCGCCGATAAGCTCTACATCACTGTCGGTACCGTGAAAACTCATGTGCGCAATATCCTCAGCAAACTCTGCGCGGAAGATCGGACTCAAGCAGCAGTTCGGGCTTTGCGATCGGGCTTGGTGGCGTAGAATTTTTGCTAGACTTTGGAAGTTTTCCAAATTTCTGAAGTCTAGCGGAAGACTGAACGTATTATCTTGGAGGCCATCTCGAATCGGGGCTTTCCATGCGTTTTCTATTTCTGCATTCCAACTTTCCAGCGCAGTTTCGGCATCTGGTCACGGTTCTCGCCAATGATCCAGACCACGAAGTCGTATTTGGCACCATGCGGCCTGATGGAAATATTCCTGGTGTCAAGAAAGTTCTTTACAAGCTAGCGCGGGAAGTCTCACCGCAAACGCATCACTATGTGCGATCGCTGGAAAGTGCTGTGTTGCAGGGGCAGGCCGTGTGTCGCTTGGGGCAGATGCTGAAAGCAAACGATTTTGAACCGGATGTGATCTATGGCCATTCGGGTTGGGGGCCGCCCCTCTTCATGAAAGATGTGTTTCCCAACGCTAAGCTAGTCTGCTATTTCGAGTGGTTTTATCACGCTCATGGATCTGATTCTGACTTTGATCCAAGTGAGCCATTGGCATTTGATGATGAGTTGCGGATTCGCTTAAAAAATGCCCCCATTTTGTTGGATTTGACGAGTTGCGATCGGGGTTTGTGTCCTACCCACTGGCAAAAGCAGCAGTTTCCAACTGAGTTCCATCCCAAGCTCACGGTTCAGCATGATGGTGTGGATACAAGCTTTTTTCAGCCGAATCCAGGCGCGAAATTAGTTTTGCCCACAGTCAATCTGAATTTATCTCATGTGGATGAAGTCGTGACCTATGTGGTTCGTGGCATGGAACCATATCGGGGGTTTCCCCAATTTATGCAAGCGGTTGCCATGATCCAAGCGCGTCGTCCCAACTGTCATATAGTGGTCGTTGGAGAAGACCGTGTGGTGTACGGCAAGCCCCTCGAAGCTGGAAAGACCTACAAGCAGCAGATGCTAGAAACGTTGCCTTTGGATCTGTCACGGCTCCACTTCACCGGACCACTGCCCTACAGTCAATATCTTCAGGTGCTTCAGGCTTCATCGGTTCACATCTATTTAACTCGCCCGTTTGTGTTGTCCTGGTCGATGTTAGAAGCGATGTCGGCGGGATGTTTGGTGCTGGGTTCTGATACTGCGCCTGTGCAGGAAGTGATTCAGGATGGGGTGAATGGATTGCTGGTCGATTTCTTTTCACCCCAGGCGATCGCGGCGCGAGTGGATGAGGTTTTGGCCCACCCCGATCGCCTGGCAGCAATCAGACTGCAAGCCCGGAAAACGATTCAAGCTCGATACGATCTGGCAAAGCTACTGCCTGAACAGTTGCAATGGTTGCTGGAAGGGTAAAATAGTCGCGCAAGTTGCTGGAAGCTTTGGAACAGGCATGGATGTAGCCACCAAACCACGATCGCTGGATCTTTCCAGCCTGATTTTGATTTCGTTGGGAATTGGGATTGTTTTTGGAGTCGTCCTCAATCTTTATTTCCCAGAGGTTGTGCCAGTGCTCGATCGGTACTTGTTATCGCCTTTAGGTAAATCCTTTCTGCGATTGATTCAGTTCGTCGTGGTGCCGATCGTCTTTGCGTCGTTGATTTTGGGTTTAACTCGAATTCAGGACGCGAGTCAGGTGGGTCGATATGTGATCAAGTTATTGCTGTGTTACCTGTTGACCAGTTCAATCGGGACACTGTTGGGTATGGTGACGGCCACCGTGCTGCAACCAGGACGCGGGATTGAGGGGTTGGCGATCGCTGACGCTGGCGTAGTGCATCACTCCCAACCCATTTTGGATTGGCTGATTAGCTTGATTCCCATTAATCCGCTGGAAGCACTGAGTACTGGCAATCTGCTGCAAACCATTTTCTCCGCCGCGCTATTGGTGATTGGCATTCAGCTGGCTGGAGTCAAAGCCACGCCCTTTGTACAATTCATTGAAAGTATTTACGTGATCAATGAAAAGGTGTTGTCGGTCATCCTCTACGCTGCGCCTGTTGGGGTGTTCGCCCTAATCAGTTCAGTGATTGCGACTCAGGGCTTCAAATTGGTGTCAAATCTGTTGCTCTATGTGTTGGGCTTGTGGATTGCCACCACGATTATGATCAGCTTCTATGCACTGGGTCTATGGATTTTGGGTGGGAAACCCCTGAGATTTTTGCAATGTTTTGCGCCGTCATTGTCCCTGGGGTTTGGAACAGCTAGTTCGACTGCTACCTTACCCCTCGTGATGCAAAATGCCCGTGAGTATGGGTTAAGTGAAGAAATTACCGACTTTGCAATTCCGATCGGGGCTGCCATCAAACGCGACGGTTCAGCGATTCTGCAAGGCTTCAATGCCCTCTTCATTGCCCAAATTTTTCATGTGCCCATCACGACAGAATTGCTGGTGACGATCGCCACCAGCACGTTGCTGGTTTCTTTCAGTACTCCCGGCGTTCCCGGTTCGGCTCTGATTACAATGACCACGGTCTTGACGGCGGCGGGGTTGCCCCTGGAAGGGATCGCGATCGTTGCTGGGGTCGATCGACTCACGGATGGCATCAAAACCGTACTCAACATCATCGGCAATGTCACAAATGCCCTATTCCTGAGTAAATGGGAACAAGTTGAGATCATTCAATCAACTGAGAATATTCATTATTAGGTTGTTTGCCAAACACCATGACATGTTGCTGTGGCAGATTGTTTTTCGTTTCCAGCCACCTCAACCCGACCGCCGCCATTTCCTGCCGCACCTGCCGTTGGCTCATCTTGTGGAGCGGCTTGATCAGCACAAACGGATTCTCTGCCCGATACTCCACTAACACCACCCGGCCATTTGGCTTCAGGGCTTGAGCAATGCCCATCATCATTTCGCGTGGGTATTCAAATTCATGATAAGCATCCACCAAAAGGGCTAGGTCAACGCTGTTGGGGGGCAAGCGAGGATTGTCTACTGTACTCAGGCTGGGTTCGACGTTGGTAAGTTGCTTTTCCTGTTGCAGATACTGCAAAATTTCGATCATTTCGGGTTGGACATCGATCGCCAACACCTTGCCTTGTGGGACAAGGGGCGCAATGCGGAAGCTGAAGTACCCAGTTCCGGCCCCAATGTCAGCTACAACATCAGTCGATCGCAGGTGCAATGCTTCGATCAGACGTTGGGGTTGTTCTTCCGATTCGCGGCTGGGGCGTTCTAACCAACCTGCGCCCTGATGCCCCATGACCTGGGCAATTTCCCGGCCCAAATAAAACTTGCCAATGCCATCCGGGTTATGGTTTGCCCGCTGTTCGTCATAACTGGGCATCGTTTCGGGTGTGGCCGCCACGGCAGGCTCGATCGCCCAATTTTGCCAGATTAAGATAACCACTACGATGAGGCACGATCGCCAGCGTCGAAGATTGAACACGATAGCACTGCGGGTTAAGGGTCAGCCCAATGCTACATCTAAAAACATCATGACCACAAACCCCACCATGATGCCGATCGTGCCTTCTTGCTCGTAGCCCTTTTGGTGCGACTCAGGAATGATCTCATCGCTAATGACAAACAACATGGCCCCCGCCGCGATCGCCATCCCCCACGGCAGCACGAAGTTACCCAGACTCACGACACTGGCACCCACCAGCCCGCCCAACGGCTCAACTAACCCAGTTAGCAGCGATACTTGCAAGGCAAACAACGGCGAGTAACTTTGGCCCAGCAGGGCGACGGCCACCACCAATCCTTCTGGCATGTTCTGTAACCCAATCCCAACCGCGATCGGTAAGCCCTCACTCACATTGCCGTTGCCAAACCCCACCCCTACCGCCAACCCTTCAGGAAAGTTGTGCAGAGTGATGGCGATGATGAACAACCAGATTCGGGTTAGGTTGCTACGATTTGCCCCTTCTGACCCCTTGAAGAAATGTTCGTGGGGAAAGTGAGCATGCACCCAACTCAGTCCCCAACCACCCAGCAAAATCCCGATCGCCATGATCAGCGCTGCCGTTGCTTTGGCATAGCCCAACTCAATTGCCGCATCGGTGCCTGGCACAATCAACGAAAAGGCCGTCGCTGCCAGCATCACTCCCCCACCAAAGCCCAACAACATTCCCTGGGTGCGTTGCGTGATGCGGGGGATGAATAAAACCGGTAAGGCCCCGATCGCTGTAAACAAACCAGCCACTAAACTCGCAATCAATCCAGTAACAACAGGCGACATAAATCGTACTCATTATGACTTCGTATTAGTCTATCACGGTTTATCGCGGCGCTGCTTTACACTAGATTTGAATTTTGGCACGGGTGTTGGCATGAAAGTGGCGCTGGTTCACGATTGCTTGCAAGCGTTTGGGGATGCGGAACGGTTGCTATCAACTTTGCATCAAATCTATCCACAGGCACCCGTCTACACGGCGTTTGTCGATCGCGCGCGGTTGGGAAAAGCGGCGCGTCAGTTTGCCACCTGGGATCTGCGACCGACTTTGGCTCAACGCTTACCTGGAGTGGGTCGTTTCTATCCCACCTATGCTGCCTGGTGGCCTTATTTTTGGGAGTCGCTGGATCTGTCGGAGTATGATCTGGTCATTTCGTCGTCGGGTGATTTTGCGAGTCAGGCTGTCTTAACCCGATCGCGCACGCTCCACATTAGTTACTGCCACACCCCACCGCGGGGATTGTGGGAACCGCTTCCACCCCTGCCGCAAAATCGCTGGCTGCGTGGAACGAAACCACGCCTCCGCCAATACGATTTCTATGCGGCGCAACGGGTCGATCGCTTTGTCACCAATTCCGACCGTGTGGTGCGCCGCATTCGTAAATTCTACCGACGAGAAGCGGAAGTAATTCATCCGCCGGTTCGCATTCAGGGGGCGGGAGTAGCGGGAACAGACTGTTACCTGTACGTGGGAGAAGTAAATCCGCTGCAACAAGTTGATCTGGTGGTGCAAGCGTGTGAACAACTGGCTCGTCCGTTGTGGATTGTGGGCACCGGAAGTGAGGTCGATCGCTTGCAGCCGTTAGCCGGAAACAGGGCGCGCTTTTTAGGGGCCGTGCCGGAAGAGCAGATGGCGGAAATTTACGCCGGGGCGATCGCGCTCATCTATCCCACCGCTTACGAAGATTTTGCTGTCCCCCCTGTGGCTGCTATGGGGCACGGGGTGCCGGTGATTGCGTGCGAATTGAGTGGCATGCAGGAGATTATTCTGAACTACCGGACTGGCCTCCTGTTTGCTCAACCCACGGTGACAGGGCTGTGTGAGGCTATCCTGCAGTTTGAGAAACTCCGGTTTGCTGCTACGGCTTGCATTGAACGGGCCGAAGAGTTTGCGGAATCGACCTTTATTTCAAAGTTTGAATGGTTTGTGGCCAAAGCCCTGGATGATTATCATTCTCAGGAAGCGATCGCGCTGGAAACGACGTAAACTCGATTATTAACCTAAGTTAAACCCATTCAGTTTTTGCCGAATCGCCTCGATCCGTTTACGGTTCACGCCCAGGTCCGATTCCCCCAAGCGGGAGGCCGATCGCACCTGGATCAGGTTTGCGTCGGAATCAATGTAAAACTCCACATCGTCCACAAATCCCATCAGGGCACTGGTAAATTCCACATACAGGTAATCGTCTGTCGCCTCGATGATTTCAGTACGCGGCAGAGCGGCAATAATGGCTTGCAACTGCTGCATCGCCTCGGCGGCTGAACCCGCGTAACTCAAGGGTTCGAGCCGATGTTTACTATCCTGACTCTGGCTACTAACGCAATTGGGGCTAGCAGGGCAGGTAGCCAGTGAGCCATTCGTAACGCCTAAATTGCTGGGCCGTTCACCCGAAAAGGAAAATAAACTACCAGCGGCAAGCATCGGTTGAGGCATCGGGTATGCCCTCGCAGAGATAGGGAGAACAGTGACGGACGCGATCGCCATCAAGATCGACGCAAAGAAGATGGGCAACGCTTTGGCGATCGGATCAATCAGGGAAGTGTGTTGTTTCATTGCCCAAAATTGGCTCAGAAAGTGGATTTATCGTAATCCTACAATTAAATTCAAACCGGGCACAAATAACCATCACATGACCAGCGGCTCTGCCATGCCTGCGTCCCGATACATTTGATTAATGGTGCAGTACAGCTTGAAAGGATGACGCGCCACAGCGGGCGTGGGGTTCCAGCGAGTTGAGTCGTCATCAGAAGTTCGCGATTTATGATTGCCACTTAACAGTTTGCAACAAAACTCTGGCAAATGAAACGGCGATCGCGGGCGAATTACCGCCGATGGGGCATCCCCGGATCACGTCGCACCGTGGAATCGACTTGAATTTGTTGGCGACCGTTGCGAATGATGCGTAGCATTTCGGCGAGTTGCAGTTCCATGTCTTGCAGCGTGCGATCAGCATAATCGTCGGCACCAGCCTGAATTTGCTCACATTCTGCCAGTGCCATCCGCTGCATTTCTTCCAGTTCCTGCTGCGCCTGCCGCCGCATCCGGTCAATTTCGGCGATCGTTTGTTCCCGAATCGACTCACATTCCTGTTGCACCCGCTGGCGAATCTGTTGAGCTTGCATTTCGGCCTGCCGCACAATGCCCGTCTCATTCATGATCTGGGCGGCCCGCCGTTCGGCATTTTCAATAATTTCCTGGGCATATTGCTCCGATTCTAGGAAAATTTCTTCTTTGTGCCGCGCGATCGCTTCGGCTTCATGAAATGCCTCCGGCAAACTCAACCGAATCAGGTCGAGTTGCTCGATGATTTTCTCTTCATCTACCATCGTCCGTCCCCAGATGGGCAGACGAGGACTGTCCAAAATCATTTCCTCCAGGCGATTCAGCTCGCGCTGGATGTCTAACCCAGGTCGTCCGGTATCTCTGGGCACGACTCCATTCTGGGATGCTGCAACGTGGGGGGGGTATCCGTGGTCGGAACCGGGACTGGAAGGTTCTTGGCGTAGCATCTGTAGATTTCCGGAACGACAGGTGGTGGGACAAGGTGATCGATCGGGCCGCCGAACTTGGCAATTTCTTTCACTAAACTACTACTCAAAAAGCTGTGTTCGTTAGAAGTTGCCAGAAAAACCGTTTCAATTTCTTCAGACAGGGTTTTATTAGTATGCGCCATTTGCAGTTCCATCTCAAAGTCAGACAGAACGCGCAGTCCCCGCAGCAAAACGTTGGCTCGACGCATTGTGGCATAGGTTACCGTTAACCCATCAAAACTGTCTACTTCAACATTCGTTAAATGTGCCGTCGCCTGACGGATTTGCTCGATTCGCTCGGCGATCGTAAATAGGGGCGTTTTGTTGGGATTGCGCAGAACGGCCACAATCACCTGATCAAACAGACGACATCCCCGTTCAATCACGTCCAAGTGCCCAAGGGTAATAGGATCGAAACTGCCAGGGTATATCGCAATCACAGGTGGGAACTCAATCGACTGATGAAGGGATTATACGAGCAAACTCCGGGTGAAGCACATCCAAATTAACGATCGCCGTCCAATTGTTGTGATGCTGTTACCATGCGGACATCATGAACAATGTTGCGCTTCTCCTCGAAAGGTTAACTTATGCTGACTCGCCAGGTGCTGACTGAAATTGAGCCGATCGCCCCCGATTTACTCAACCAGGTGGAGGCCAAAATTGCTGAATTTGAAGCCGCTGTGACTCCAGGTATCTGGACACTGTTAAATAAAGCAACCCTGGCAAAAGAAATGCGCGATCGGGTGCGCAATCCTTACCTCATCTGTCAAGGTGGACAACCCTTCTGCGGTCCGGCGGCGGTGTTGTTTGAACTGGTACGGAAGCAACCATTACGGTATGTCGAAATTTGCAGCTATCTTTATCTGCTGGGCGGATTTCATACAGCCTCTCGCTATATTCCTTCCTCTGATGACTTACGCCGCGCCACTCAGGGTGATTTGCGGATGGGGCAGGCCGATTGGATGGTGTTGTCCACCTTTCGCGACATGGAAAACGTGCTGTTTCCTGTTGAACCCAACGCCCCAGATTTGATTCGTAATTTGGCTGGCATGACCAAATCCTGGGAAATGTGCGGTTGGATTCGAGAAATTTTGGGTTACAAAACCGCAGAATGCACTTACGCCTTCCCCGCTAACGACATCCAGGCCCTCAAAAAAGCCGACGCAATCATTCGGCAAGGGGGAGTTGCGTTTGCGTTGATTACAGCAGAAGGAATGCTCACCGATAAACCACCTCGATTGCCCCTCCCAACCCACTGGATTGGGTTAGTTGGGAATATTTCGATTCAGCCAGCGGCGATCGAGTTCGATATTTACACCTGGTCCAAAAAAATGCGCCTCCAAATGGATCACACATCGTTCAAGAAATATCTTTGGGCCGTTGTCACTGGGTTGCCATAGCTTAAACCGTCTTCGTGTCTTCCTGTCTCTGTGGTTCACGGCTGCGCTTTCTGACTCGCCTTTGCGAGGTTTCCCCTCGCGACGACGATAGAATAAGATGTTCCAACAAACAACAGGCAATGAGCACCGCGCCGACAATTAAATTTTTGCAACAGCCCACATCGGATGCTTGGGTGGAACAGGCGCTAGCAAATTTGGATGTAATTTTGTTAGATCACTCTCACTGTGAACGGAAAGCGGCTGGGGTGGCGCTAAATTTAATGTTTCGCTACCCATCCAATACCAAATTGGTGCGATCGCTCACTGCTGTTGCGCAGGAAGAATTAGAACACTTTGAGCAAGTCAACCAAATTCTGGAGGAACGGGGTATCCCACTCGCACCGTTGGCTGCGCCGCCCTATGGAGCTGGGTTGAACAAGCAAATTCGTTCCCAAGAACCCGATCGTCTGCTGGATACGTTGCTAGTCTGCGGTTTGATCGAAGCGCGCAGTCACGAACGGTTAGGGCTTTTAGGGACGCATTGCCCCGATCCGCAACTGGCCAGGTTTTATCGTGGCTTGATGGCTTCGGAAGCGCGGCATTATGGCATTTACTGGCTACTGGCGACCACTTACTACGATCGAACCTTGGTGCATAATCGTTTGGCAGAACTCGCGATCGTTGAAAGTGACCTGCTCGCCACACTCCACCCCGAACCGCGCATCCACAGTTAGAACAAATTAATTTCAAAACTAGAACAAATGCATTAAACTAGCTCAGGACTTCCAACAGCGTTGCCATGCGGCTTTCTCTTCCCCAATTTGCGGTCAGCGATCGCCCCCCCAACCACATTGCCGAAGTAGTGGAAACTTCAACGACAGAGTTTCTGGCGCAATGTCTGGATGCTGCTGAACTGAACTTTTCAACGATGCCACCGTTTGGCAGTTGGGTGAAGTCCATGGAAGAGGAAGGCGGCAACTTAGTGTATGCTGTCGTTTACTTTGCTTCCACGACTCCGATCGACTCGGTGCATCGGGCTAGAGCTTTGGGCCTATCGCTGCAAGAATTGCGAGAACAACAGCCGCAAATTTTCGCCATGCTGAAAACCGAGTTTCGAGCCGCGATCGCAGGGTTTCAACCGTATCAAACGAACAACGGGCAAGATGTTCAGGCGGGAGTGATCTATCAGCATTTGCCACCGCGCCCGCCCCAATTGCACCAAGCGGTGTTTGTTTGTGATCCGGAAGAAGTGATTCGCTTTACAGAAAAGTTGGACTTTTTGCGATCGTTTCTGCAAATGAGTGCGGCCCCGATCGATGCCTTGATTGCTGCCACTCTGCGAGAAATCTACCAACTCCGTAAAGCTGATCGAGATTGGTTGGTGCAAGCTGGACGAACGCTAGGAGTGCTATTGAAAGATGATTACGATCGCCTGCGAGCCATTCTAAATCAGATTCATTTCTAGCTTGGGGAGGTACCCTGATTGTCCACCGTAACTCTCGCAACTCTACTTAGGCACGAAGTTATGCCTACTCTAAAAGAGACGCTCATGAAGGTCTGGTTTGAGCCATTGCGTACCCAAAAACCTCATCTTTATTCGTGAATAGATTGGAGAAACTTAGGATATGCTGGTTCAATCAAAGCTTGCGTTACCTGTGCCCTAGAGAGTTCAATTAACCCTCTACAGGGGAGGTTTATTTATTTCCGCTTGGTATATTATATGTGTCCTGGAACTGACAATAACCATTACCCAGGCTACTTATGTTCTCTAAATTTTACGTTCAGTTATGGCCTAGACCTGTTGATGATCCCTAGAAGCCTGATATATAGAGTTTCTATAGATAGAAACAGCAGGGCTGAAACACATTCCTATTTTCTTTGGCTAATATCAGCACATTAATCTATGGCTGCGCCTTCTACTCCCAATCCAAGTGCATCGATAAAGATTCTTCTTCTAGAAGATAACGACATTAGCCGACAACTCATGGGCGAATTTTTAACGGATTGTGGCTATAAGGTTGTTTCTCTACCAGAAGCAAAGACTTTTGCCTCAATTCTGGATCAGTTTCAGCCCAACGTTATTTTGTTGGATCTAAAACTTCCCGATGTTGATGGGTATGCTGTGCTTGAGCAAATGCAACGTCATCCAACCTGGCAGCATATTCCTGTCATTGTTATTTCGGCTTTTGCTTTTGATACGGACAAACAACGTGCCCTCAGCTTGGGTGCCCGGCGCTACCTGGTAAAGCCTGTTAAGTTGACGGAAGTCATTGAGGCTATTTGGGCCGAAACGGCTTGTCTAGCGATTTGATGAGTCGATCGAGTCTTCTCCTTCTTCCGGTTCATAAGGGGGAGTCTCAAAAGGCACTTCGGGTGGCTGAGTGTTGATAAATTCCTCGACTACTTGAGTTAACTGCTGCACGGTTCTGCCTGCATCGGTGATTTGGGCTTCTAATTCTGTAACAAGTAGCATGGCAGCTTGAAGTTGGTTTAGTGTTGCCTCCAGCGTAGCTCGGCTCCGAAGTCTAAATTCTTCTACATTCATGTTTGAGCGACCAGTTGGGTGTGTAATATATCAAACATCATAGTTCAGTGGAATTCCGTATGTCATTACTTTTTCTGGAAAAATTAAACTGCTTAAACCAGGTTGTTCGAATTTAGGGTTTCACTTATAAGATCGAAGAGTCGTCTGAATTCTACGAGTTGTTAGGGTGTCAGCAAAGCTTCCGCCATTATTGAAAGACCCAGAGCGTCTAGAGGCTCGGTTGAAGGAGATTCCACCGGAGCCTGGGGTTTATTACATGAAAGACGCAACCGATCAGGTGTTGTACATCGGGAAGTCAAAGAAACTACGATCGCGGGTGCGCTCTTACTTCCGGGATGACCATTATCACAGCCCTCGAATTGGCATGATGGTGAAGCAGGTTGTTGATATTGAGTTCATTGTTACTGACACCGAAGCTGAAGCCTTGGCATTAGAGGCAAACCTAATTAAGCAGCATCAGCCTTACTATAATGTGCTGCTGAAGGACGATAAGAAATATCCCTGGCTATGTATTACGTGGTCGGAGGATTATCCTCGAATTTTTATTACGCGCAAGAAGCAGTTTGGTAAAAAAGCCGATCGCTTTTATGGGCCTTATGTTGATGTGGGACTGCTTCGCCGTACCCTGAATCTGGTTAAGCGAATATTTCCTCTACGACAACGAATTCAGCCATTGTTTCGCGATCGTCCGTGTTTAAATTACGATATTGGTCGGTGTCCCGGGGTGTGTCAGCAATTGATTTCGTCTGAAGATTACCACAAAATCGTTCGCAAAGTAGCGATGGTCTTTCAAGGACGTACAGATGAATTGATGGAGATTTTGACTGCCCAAATGGAAAAAGCAGCAGAGGCGTTGAATTTTGAAACAGCTGCTCGCATTCGGGACCAAATTGCTGGGATTAAAACTCTGGCGGCGGATCAAAAGGTTTCTCTGGCAGATGATACCGTGTCACGCGATGCGATCGCCCTGTCAACGGATGAGCAGCACGCTTGTATTCAACTCTTCCAAATTCGGGCAGGCCGTTTGGTGGGGCGGTTGGGGTTTGTGGCAGATGCCCAATCGGGTACTCCCGGAGCGATTCTACAACGAGTACTGGAGGAGCATTATCAGCATGTTGATCCGATCGAAATTCCGGCTGAAATTTTGGTGCAACATGAACTGCCCGAAAGTGAGATTTTGGCCGGATTTTTGAGTGATACTAAGGGGCGCAAGGTGGTGATTGTGCATCCCCAGCGGCAAACCAAAGCCGATTTGCTAGACATGGTGGAGCGGAATGCCAATTATGAACTGGCTCGGACGCAGCGTGTTGCCGATCGCAATACCCAAGCCATGCAAGACTTAGCTGAAATTTTGGATTTACCAGATTTGCCCCGACGGATTGAAGGTTACGATATTTCCCACATTCAGGGGGCAGATGCGGTGGCATCTCAGGTTGTGTTTGTGGATGGACTGCCCGCTAAACAACACTATCGCCATTACAAAATTAAGAATCCCACTGTCCGATCCGGGCATTCGGATGATTTTGCGTCGATGGCAGAGGTGATTGGCCGCCGTTTTCGTAAATACGCAGCTTTGAAAGAAAAGGGAGAATTGCTCCGGAGTGAAGAAGCATCTGTCCTCGATCGCCATGTTTCTGCCACTTCCGACTTCCCAGACCTGGTCATGATCGATGGTGGCAAAGGGCAACTATCAGCTGTGGTCGAAGTGTTGCGACAACTCAACTTGCTGGAAGATGTGCGAGTAGTGAGTTTGGCCAAGCAACGGGAAGAAATTTTCTTACCAGGTGAGTCGCTGCCATTAACAACGGATGCTGAGCAACCGGGTGTGCAATTGCTGCGACGCTTGCGGGATGAGGCTCATCGCTTTGCTGTAAGTTTCCATCGCCAAAAACGCACTGAACGGATGCGACGATCGCGCCTGGATGAGATTTCTGGGTTGGGGTTTCATCGGCAAAAGCAACTTCTGGCTACGTTTCGCTCGATCGACTACTTGCGTGAGGCTTCTCCGGAGCAGATTGCAGCAGTACCAGGGATTGGATCACGTTTGGCGCAACAGATTTATGACTATTTTCATCCTGTCCAAAGTGATTCTGCAACTGAGTCTGCCAACGTCAACTAGCTAAGTCGCAGGGTGCTATCGAAGTCAGTTCTGTTACAACGTGAACCATGAAACTGTTTGCTCCTGCTACTAACTTGATGAAGACTCTTAACTACCCCAAGAAGTTTGCTCTCATCAGCTTCGTCTTCATGTTGCCGTTGGGCGTGTTAATGGCACTGCTGTTTTCAGAAATTCAAAATCAGATTCTATTTACTCAAAAAGAGCGTTTAGGGACACAATATTTGCGCTCTGTGCATGAGTTAACCAACAGTTTGCAACGCTATCGCATATTTAACGATCGATTAAACCGCACATCCCAGCCCATTAGTCAGATGATGCCGCTTCTAGCAGAGGTGACTAATGATTTACAGCAGTTAGAGCGTGTCGAGCAGCAACTTGGAAAGAATTTGCAGACGGGCGATCGAGTCACAAACATTCAAAAGAATTGGGATTTATTGAAACGACGATCGCATGAATTTAGCCCAGAAACAGAAGAATTTTTAGGCCAACAAATTTCTGTTGCAATTGAAGAATTGCGGTTACAAATTGGCGATCAATCAAATTTGGTCGTCGATCCAGATCTCGATTCCTACTACTTAGTTGGAGCAATTCTATTAGAATTACCTAAAATTCAAGGGAACCTGACTGAACTTCAACTCTTAAGTCAGCAGATGGCTTTAGAAGATTCCTTTACATCTACAGATCGGGCACGGTTATTAATGCTAAATGGTTCATCAGATTGGCTTCATCTGGAGCTGCGCCGCAAAATGCAGATTGCCTTTGATAACTCAGCCGCTAATTTGAAAGGAGAACTATCTGCTGAACTGGAGCAAGTGACATCACCGCTACAGTCTTTAATCCATCAGTTAAATAGATTGTCCTACGACAACCTCTCACCGCAGCCCAAGTTTTACTTCAATCAATCAGCAATTATTTCACAACATAGCTCGACCTTATGGAAACAAACCATTGAACAGCTAGATAACCTGTTACAACAACGAATTAATAGATTCAATCAAAAACGAATTTGGATTACTCTTTTTACCCTGACGATACTTGCGATCGCAGCTTATTTGTTTGCTGGCTTCTACAGAGGGTTAATGCAAGTAGTTTCTAGCTTGAGTGCTGCCTCAAAACGAATGGTAATGGGAGATCTTCAAGAGCCGATCGTACTGAATAGTCAGGATGAATTGGCTGAGGTCGTGCGATCGTTCAACTCCGTTGCAGATGCTTTAAGCGAGGCAGAAGCAAACTATCGAGGCATTTTTGAAAATGCAGTTGAAGGTATTTTTCAAACCAGTCCAGATGGGAGGTATTTAGCCGTAAATCCCATGCTGGCAAAAATTTATGGCTATGAATCTGCGGCTGAACTCATTACCTCATTAACCAACATTGGGGCCCAACTCTACGTCAACTCAAGTGACAGAACTACATTTATCCAAACCATTCAAACAACTGGCAAAATTCAAAACTTTGAAACCCAGGTCTACCGCAAAGACGGGTCAACCATCTGGATTTCCGAGTCCGCAAGAGCAATTACAGATGTGCAAGGAAATTTGGTGCGATATGAAGGAACTGTTATAGACATTACCCAACGGAAACAGGCAGAACTAGCCGTTGAACAACTCACTCACCGCTTGCAAGATGAAAATTTGCGGATGCGGGCAGAACTTTCAGTGACACGCCAACTCCAACAAATGCTGTTACCAACAGAATTGGAGCTTGATGCCGTAACCGGATTGGACATTGCCGGATTTATGGAACCTGCCGCAGAAGTCGGCGGAGATTATTATGATGTGTTGCAACAAAATGGCAAAGTAAGTATCAGTATTGGAGATGTTACCGGACACGGATTGGAGAGCGGTGTTGTGATGATTATGGCTCAAACTGCTGTCCGGACCTTATTGGCGAATGGGGAAACCGATGCCAGGAAGTTGCTGAGTGTCGTGAACCGCATCATCTATGACAATACCCGCCGCATGCGATCGGGCAAAAACATGACCCTAGCTCTCCTAGAGTACGATTCTGGTTTGTTGCGGCTCATGGGCCAGCACGAAGAACTGATTCTCGTCCGGCAAGATGGCAGTGTCGAGGCGATCGATACGCTCAATTTGGGCTTCCCGCTTGGTTTGGAGTCTGATATTTCAGCCTTTGTCAGCGAAGCAAAACTACACTTGCAACCTGGTGAGGTAGCTGTCTTATACACTGACGGCATTACAGAAGCGATGAACGTGCAAAATCAGCAGTATGGACTAAAGTCAATGTATAAAGTCTTGCAGGAAAACCGAGAACGTACCGCAAAACAAATTCGTCAAGCTGTGATTCAAAATTTAATGCAGCATATTGGTGATCAGCGCGTCTTTGACGATATCACTCTGGTGGTGATCAAGCGCAAATAAAGCTCCAGTCCAGCTAAATTGAGCAACCGACTTTCCGATTGACAACACTCTCATCAAAACATTTGAGAATGAGGAGGATTGAGTAACTTATGGGTATACTAGCAACCACAAAGTCAACTCAATACATTTTTCTATCTATAAAAAATTCTTCCTCATTTGTAAAGCGTTACACGGATGGGAACCTTTACCCGCTGCAACTACTCCCTCATCGTTAAAATCTTTGAGATAGCAAGTCATACTGTTTATGGTGAATTAAATGCCTCAACCAATGAATGACTAATACACCTAAATGTTAAAAAACAGTATCAAAAGCAACCGTTTCTCTGGTCGATAACAATTTTGAGAGTCAAGTAAAGCAATGACTGAAGTAATTCAGAATATATCCCGTGAAGCACAGCTATTGGAAGAAATTAACCTGTTGCATCAGGAAATTGAACGGCTACGGCAAGCAAATCAAGACTTGTATTTATCTTTGACGACTACGGCTGAGCATGGTGACATCATCGAGGCCGAATTGCAACGCACCAATGAACAACTTTTAGCTGAGGTAGAAGAGCGGAGAAAAGCGCAGGCCACCTTAAAAGCACTGCTGGCAGCAATTTCTAGGCGGAAGGATGACCTGGAAATTGTGGTGCAAACCATCATGGAGCATGGAGACGTGATGGACACTCAGTGGGCCTTGAAATTATCTGAAATCAATCAAATCGCGTCGCTTGACTCGCTTACTCAAATTGCCAACCGCCGTCGGTTTGATGAACACCTGGAATATCAGTGGCGACAAATGATTCGAGAACAATCGCCAATTTCGCTTATTCTATGTGACATCGATCGATTCAAGCAATTCAACGATGCTTACGGGCACCTCGCTGGGGATAATTGTCTACAGCAAGTAGCAAAATCCCTCACGTTTTGCGTCAATCGTCCCCACGACTTGGTGGCTCGATTTGGTGGCGAAGAATTTGCGATCGTGTTACCTAAAACAGAACTACAAGGAGCAGTCTACGTGGCAGAACGGTTGCAGGAAGAAGTGGCCCGGTTAAAAATCCCCCATGCCGACTCGCTCGTTAATGCTCATGTCACCCTCAGCATCGGAATTGCCTCCCTCGTTCCTACCCCCGCCTTGGCCGCAGAAGAACTCATCCACTTAGCTGACCGTTATCTCTACATTGCAAAACAGCAAGGTCGAAATCAAATTATTTTCTCCTCCGATCGCGCTCAACAGACTGTTTTATGAAACAAACAATGCCGATTCAGGTCTACGGGGACTTTCTGGACTCCATTCCCGCCTGTGAAGAATACTTGACCCTCAATTTCTCCCCCAACTCTGTACCTCGGAAGCGCCGCTGGTCAAATTATGGGCTGTCTGCCGACTTTTTGGGGGACTACTTTGCAGCCTTCTTTCCAGGAGATGCAATTCCTGATAGCTCCATTAATCAACGAGATACGGTTAAGGCTGCCATCAGTTATATTGCCAATGAATTGCTAGAGAATGCCGTAAAGTACAACCAAGACTCTGCTGGGTTTCCCATCAGCATTTCGCTCCATCTTTACGCAAGTCAAATTATTTTCCGAGTCGCAAATTACACTGAGGAGAAACTTGCACACAAATATCAGCAGTTTATTCGGGAATTACTAGGGGCTGACTTAGATAGCTACTACATGCAACAGTTAGAGAGAACTGCAAATAGCGGAGAATCGTCTTGCATGGGTATTTTGACCATGATGAACGACTATGCGGCTCGGTTTGGCTGGAAGTTTGAAGCTTTTGAGCAGTTACCTGGCACAATTCGGGTAGAAGTCCTGGTATACCTGGACGTATGATTTTTACTCTACTGAAGTAAAGTTGAGCAATTTGTACTTTGCATGGGGTACTTAACGTAGTGGATATTCAGGCCGACGATTACAGCATTCAGTATGATGCCGACACTGCGACAGTTTACTTTCGCGGTTTCTTAAGGTTGGATGGAATCGAGAAATATCAGCCAGTGATGGACGTATTGTTAAATGCAGTTAATCAATCGACACAGTTCACCATTGATTTACGAGAACTGGAGTTTTTGAACAGTTCGGGAATTAGCATGTTGTCCATGTTTGTCGTCAAGGTTCGCGATCGAGGCAATATCAGTTTGACGTTAATTGGCTCAGAAAAAATCCTCTGGCAAACAAAGTCGCTGAAAAACTTGCAGCGATTAATGCCCAGTTTAGTTCTAAAATTTGATTCGCTCTAGGTTAACGATCGCTACACAGACTCTGGTTTCTTAACCTGAATAGCCTGTAGCGATCCTCCTGCGTAAAGGCGTTGTTGCACTGGTTCAAACCCAACCATCTGCAAGACTTGCACCAAGTCTGTGCGCAGAAGTTCCCAAGCGGTTTCAGTTTCAAACAACTGTAGAAACAAGTAAAGCCCCGGTAGGAAGACAGGATTTGTTGGTCGATGGAAATCTAGCAGCGTAAAATATCCCCCTGGCCGTAAGACACGATATACCTCGCTCAAAATCTGCTGGAGTTGATTTGCCTCCATTTCATGTAAGGCGACGCTGGTGTGGACTAAGTCAAACGTCTGCGCGGGAAATGGCATCGCTTCGGCAAATGCTTCGACAAAATTCGCCTGGGGCACGTTTTGTTGCGCACGCTGAATGGAGCGGGGTGAAGCGTCTAGGCCGGTAACATGGTGCGATCGCTCAACCAGAAATCGAGTTGCTTGCCCACTCCCACAACACAAATCCAGCACGCGCGTTGCTGGTTGAATTGTTAAGTTCTGTAAGGCGAGTTGTCGAAATTGCTGCTCCCCACCTACGCTCAATGCCGCCAATCGCGAGATTCCATCGTAAAACCACTGGTGGCGGTAGCTAAAATCGCGCAGGATAGTTGCCATAAGTTTGCACAAAAATAATTCAGTATTCTTTAACAATTTCTGCTCAGCTTTCGCTTCGACCCTAAGAGTACTGTTACAATCAATTGCAAAGCTGAGAATTTTTATAATATCTGTAACTATGGGTCGAGTTGGAGTTTTGCTACTAAATTTGGGCGGTCCCGAGCGCTTGGAGGACGTTCGCCCATTTCTATTTAATCTTTTCTCTGACCCTGAGATTATTCGTCTGCCGATTCCGTGGCTGCAACGTCCCCTGGCCTGGATGATATCTTCCTCAAGAGCAAAAACATCTCAGGAGAATTACAAAAAAATTGGGGGCGGCTCTCCCCTACGCCGAATTACCGAAGAGCAAGCGCAGGCATTGCAAGCTCAGCTTCAGCAGCAAGGTCACGATGTGATGGTTTACATTGGGATGCGCTACTGGCATCCATTTACGGAGGAGGCGATCGCTCGGATCAAGCGGGATTATGTCGAGCGGCTCGTCATTCTACCCCTCTATCCGCAATATTCCATCAGCACGAGCGGTTCGAGCTTTCGATTGTTGCAGCAAATTTGGGAAAAAGACACCTCGCTAGAAAATATTGATTACACGGTCATTCCTTCCTGGTATCAGCGATCGGGCTATTTACAGGCAATGGCTGAGTTGATTGCGCAAGAACTCGATCGCCTGCCGCATCCAGAGCAAGGGCATGTTTTCTTTAGCGCTCACGGTGTGCCAGTGAGTTACGTTGAGGAAGCTGGCGATCCATATCAACGTGAGATCGAAGACTGTACGCAGCTAATCATGAAAACGTTAGAGCGATCGAACCCGTTCACCCTGGCCTATCAAAGTCGAGTTGGCCCCGTGGAGTGGCTCAAGCCTTACACGGATGACGCGCTTCAGAAACTGGCCGAGCAGGGTGTCAAAGATCTAGTTGTGGTACCCATTAGTTTTGTGTCTGAACACATCGAAACCCTCGAAGAAATTGACATTGAATACCGGGAACTGGCGGAAGAGGCTGGGATCGAACACTTTAACCGCGTGCCTGCTTTAAACACCCACCCTACGTTCATTAACGATCTGGCAGATCTAGTGGTTTCATCATTAAATTCGCCCAGTCGGAAGTTTGCTGAAGTGGTTGAACCGGAACGGGTGAAGCTCTACCCACAGGAGCGTTGGGAGTGGGGTCTGACGACTTCTGCCGAAGTTTGGAACGGGCGGTTGGCCATGTTGGGTATCCTGGCTGTCATCATCGAGATGCTCACGGGTCACGGGCCGCTCCATGCGATCGGGCTGATGTAATCAGTGCTTCTCTGCTTGCAAAGTTGTAGCGTAGGTCACGAATTGCACTCAAATAGATATGGTAAAGCTGTCAGCATGAGTTAGAGCAGGACAGCATGAGTGGACTGGGTGGATTAAATAAATCGCCAAACGGGGTCGTTTTGGGGTTGGTGCAGTTGCAACTTCCAGTGGTTGTCACCCCCGATGATTTGGCAGCACAAGCCGATCGCATTTGTCAGATGGTAGGCAAAGCACGACGCAATCTGCCGACGATGGATCTGGTGGTGTTTCCAGAGTACTCGCTGCACGGCTTATCGATGGATACGAACCCGGAGATTATGTGTCGGCTGGATGGAGCGGAAGTGCAGGCGTTTCAAGCAGCTTGCCGCGAACATCAAATCTGGGGATGTTTTTCGATTATGGAATACAATCCCCACGGCAATCCTTATAACAGTGGCATCATTATTGACGATCGCGGTGAACTGAAACTGTATTATCGCAAGCTGCATCCGTGGGTGCCGGTGGAGCCGTGGGAACCCGGCAATTTGGGCATTCCTGTGTGCGAAGGACCGAACGGCTGCACGATCGGCCTGATTATTTGTCATGACGGCATGTTCCCCGAAATGGCACGAGAATGTGCCTACAAAGGGGCAGAAATCATGATTCGCACAGCGGGTTATACCGCTCCAATTCGCCACTCCTGGCAAATCACTAATCAAGCTAACGCCTTCTGCAACTTGATGTATACGGCATCCGTTTGTATGTGTGGCACGGATGGTACATTCGATTCGATGGGCGCAGGCATGGTTGTCAATTTTGATGGTATGCCCCTGGTCATGGGCAGCCACCGACCGGACGAAATTATCACTGCCGAATTGCGTCCCGATCTGGTGCGAGAAGCTCGGAACTATTGGAGTGTGGAAAACAATATTTATCAATTTGGGCATCGTGGGTATGTGGCAGTCAAAGGTGGGGCGCAGGATTGCCCTTACACCTACATGAAAGATTTGGTCAATGGCTCCTACCGGTTGCCCTGGGAAGATGAAGTGGTTCACATCGATGGAACGTCCTGTGGCTTTGCTGCCCCCACTCGCTCCTACCGGGAGGAAGAGTTACCCAATGCGATCGCAGGAGCGTAGATCATCATGCCAAGATACGTTGAAGCTGACCCGTACCCCTATCCTTTCAATGGCGATTTGCGTCCCGAAAATACAGCACTGATCGTGATCGATATGCAAACAGATTTTTGCGGTCAAGGGGGCTACGTGGATAAGATGGGCTACGATTTGTCGCTGACGCAAGCCCCGATCGCGCCGATTAAAGCCTTGTTCGCTGTGCTGCGATCGCTCAATTACACAATCATCCATACGCGAGAAGGACATCGTCCTGATTTAGCCGATCTGCCTGCCAACAAGCGCTGGCGATCGCAGCAAATTGGTGCAGGCATCGGCGACCCCGGTCCCTGCGGTCGCATTTTAGTCCGAGGTGAACCGGGTTGGGATATTATTCCTGAACTTGCCCCCTTGCCGCACGAAGTGGTGATCGACAAACCTGGCAAAGGCTCGTTTTATGCCACTGACTTAGACCTGGTGCTCACTACGAAAGGCATTCAAAATTTGATCCTGGCAGGCATCACAACCGATGTTTGTGTCCATACCACCATGCGTGATGCCAATGATCGCGGCTACGAGTGTCTGTTACTGTCGGACTGCACGGGCGCAACGGATTATGGCAATCATTTAGCCGCGCTCAACATGGTCAAGATGCAGGGCGGTGTGTTTGGAGCCGTGGCAGATTCGATCGCCTTGATTCAAGCCCTAAAATCCTGATTGTATCCAGGAATACAATTCGTTGATACAAAACCTTCTTCAATCACACTCAATGAGGTAGTGAGGCGATTTTGTGAGCAACAACTTGTCATTCAAGGTCTCTCGTCGTTATGTGGTTCGCGGACTTTTAGCCACCACTGCGTTTGGAGTCACTGCAAAATTTGGCACTGGCTGTACGGCTGACACAAATTCAACAAGCTCCACCGGGGCAAGTCCGACAGCCAGCGATCTGGTGATGGGCTTTATTTATGTTGGACCCAAAGACGATTTTGGCTACAACCAGGCACACTTTTTAGGCAAAGAAGGACTCAAAGATACAGGCGTTAAAACTATTGATCAAGCCAGTGTGCCGGAGACAACTGAAGTGCAAGAAGTGATGCGGAACATGATCGAGCAAGACAAAGCAACCGTCTTGTTTCCCACGTCATTTGGTTACTTCAATCCCCACATTCTCAAGCTGGCAGCAGACTATCCAGACGTACAATTCTTCCACTGCGGCGGATTGTACGAAAGTGGCAAGCACCCGAATAACGTGGGCAGCTACTTCGGCTACATCGATGAGGCACAATACGTGGCAGGGGTTGTCGCTGGTCACATGAGCAAATCTGGCAAACTGGGTTTTGTCGCCGCTAAACCCATTTCCCAGGTGCTTCGCAACATCAACAGCTTTACTTTAGGCGCACGCAGCGTCAAGCCCACCATTACCACCCAGGTGATTTTTACCGGGGATTGGTCGGTGCCGACTAAAGAAGCAGAGGCAACCAATAGTCTGGTAGATCAAGGCATTGATGTCGTAACCTGCCATGTCGATAGTCCCAAGGTGGTGATCGAAACCGCTGAACAGCGCGGCATTTTCACATCGGGCTATCATGCCAGTCAGGCAGAATTAGCTCCAAAAGGATATTTAACGGGCGCAGAATGGGACTGGACGAAGGTTTACAGTAACTATGTCAAGCTGATTCAAGCGGGCAAAACCTTGATGAATGGTGGCATTCCCCATCTGACTCGTGGCGGCTACCAAGACGGGTTCGTGAAAATTTCGGATTATGGTACTGCTGTATCTGAGGTGGCGAAAAAAGATGCCGAAACTGCCCGCACCAAAATGCAAGATGGCTCACTGGTCATCTACACAGGTGGGCTGAAAGACAATACTGGCAAAGTTGTCGTTCCAGCCGGTAAAGATCTTTCTGCAACCGCGATCGAGCTTGAGTCGATGAATTGGCTCGTGGATGGAGTGATCGGCAAAGCGGCTTAATGTTTGGCAGTTTGCCTAAAAGAGATCCTATAAAAATGCGACCAATAACCAATAATTTCTGTTTGATCGCATTTTCACGCTGACATTGTTCTAGACAGGTGTACTGTTTGTGCAAATAAGCTTTGTAGCCGTAGTAAATTAGCTCCAGTTTGATAAAGCAAGTCACCTTTACCTAGTAGATAAGCTGCTTCTGTCTGTTTTCCTCCTAAAATAATCATTGAGTCAGCCTCACTGGCAGTGCGGAGGGCAACTCGTCCAGGTAAGTTTGATCGAATGATAGGAGTCACAACTTTTGCTTCTGGGCGTTGAGTGGCAATGATTAAGTGGATTCCTGCTGCCCGTGCCATCGCCCCCAACCGCTTAATACTCAACTCCAAAGCTTGAGCAGTTTGCTTTTCCGCCATGAAATCGGCGTACTCGTCAAAAATACAGACAATGCGAGATAAGAGTTTGTCTGGTTGCTGAATAAATTTTTGATTGTAGCCACTCAAGTCGTTGCAACGGTTGGTCTCAAATTTTTGATACCGAGACTCCATTTCGACTACCAAACTTTCCATAAGCTCAATAGCTCGTTCACTTTCCTTTGCTACCGGCATGTACAACCAAGGTATTCTTTCAAATTCCGGAAATGTAACTCGCTTGGGATCAACTAGTGCAACTTTGAGATATTCAGGAGAATGACGAGTTAGTAAACTTAGAAGCAGTGAGCGTAAAAACTCACTTTTTCCACTTCCTGTAGTTCCTCCCACTAAAAAATGGCAAGTGTTTGGATCCGATAAATCAGCCTCAATCAATTGCCCTTCTAAATTCACACCAATTGCAATACGAGTTGGAGCAGTCGGGGGCAGGTTTTCAGGTTGAAGGTATTGATCAAAATAGGCTGCTTGGCGATCAGGGCGGGGCAAATCAATACTGACATAGCCTGCTTGAGGCGCAATCAAGGGAGGACTAACAATTCCCAACTGAACTCTCAAATCATCCGATAGTCTCAAAATAGAATTTACTTTGACTCCAGGAGTTGGTTTTAATTTCACTCGGATGAAAGCAGACCCGATCGCTGCACCATGATAAGTGACCCCAACACCAAAAGACTCCAAGGTTTGTACTAGGCTCTCTCCTATTTCATCTGCATTAGGTGCAGATCTTTCGTCAGTCTTGGCTTTTTCGCTAAAATCTTTGTCCTGCTGCTTGTTCTGGAAGAAAGTAGGCTCAAGGGGAATAGGCGTTGAAGAATTTGATTTTGATGGGTTTTCGGTGAGCGGAAAAAACGTTTGACATTTAGTTCGTTGAGGGCAAATTTCACAAAGGCGCGGCTGGCTTGTTGAAGGCGGAGGATTGGGTTGTCCTTGTTGCCAAGCTAACCATTGCCGCATTTGCAGTAATTTGTGGGGAATCAGTTGATGAACTGTGTTTTCCAATTCATCCCAGGTAAACGTTAACTCCTTTAAGTCTGGTAAAACGCTATAAACCGCCGAGTTAATGGGAACTCCAACGTGTTCTTTTAGCATGTAGCTATAGAGGGCAACTTGAGCGAGTTGAGCCGACTGATCGAGCGACTGGTAGGTTTTGTACTCTACAACACACAAGCGATGGCGCTCAAAATCATACACCAGGCTATCAAACCGTCCTCTAACAAGCTGCTGGCTTCCATCTGGCAGTGTGAACTGATGTTGAACGTTGAGTTCTTGCGCCAAGAATGTTTTGCTGATTAGCTCTTCCGCCGAACAGTAACGCCGATTACTGATTAGTAGTTGTGCCCACCGTTGAATTAAGCCAGTTAAACCCTGCCAAAGCTGATTTAAGGCAGTCGCTTTGCCTGGATCGCTTTCGATTTTGGCTTGAAGGTATGGGTAAAAGACCAGATTAAACAAGGCATCCTGCATTCTGCTAGCAACTGCCTCTGTATTGAGTTGATCAGGTTCTGCCTCAAACAAATCCTGAAACTGAGATTGCTCTAAAGCCGTTTGTACAAACTGATCGGATAAGTCATGAAATGCGTTCCCAATGCCAAGGGGTTGATCAGTGGGCAGAAATAGGGTCGTACCGCCAAAGCGATGTGCCAAATAAAACAAACGGGCACACTCAAAGGCAACCCGCACTTTCGTAACGCTAAAAGATGTTGTTTCAGAGGAGGATGGATGAGTCACGGTTTGAGGAGGCTTGTTTTGCGCCAATCGGAGCAAATATTGATGGACCTGAGCCACGTAGACTGTATCCATTTTCGCGTAAAGCAGTTGTTTAAAGCTAAGAGGACGCTGACCCCAGTCGCTGGATTGTTGTTCAATGTCAACATCTGTAAATTGACACAGCTCTTTTGCTAACGTTTTAAGCTTGTAGTTTGAAATTCCTAAAGTAGCTTTTGAAAATTGTTTAGCGAGTTTCAACGTGCAGGTAACATTCTGAGCACTACTCTGACCTAAAAACCGCAAATCATAGCTGGCGTTATGAAAAACCTTTTCTGTTTTAGAGTTTGCCATAATCTGGCTGATAAAAAGCTGTACCAGATCCGGTCGGTTGAGAACATCTAATAAATAAGTAGAAGCACCAGTTAAATCTCGTGCATCCGCTAAAACTTGAATCAGGGATAGCTTAGGCTGAGATGTCCACCAGTCAGCAACTTCCGCATCTAGCCAAAGAACTGCATATTTAGCCAGTTGGAAAATCGTTGCCTTAATATGATTAACGTCAGTCAAGTAGGACATTCCGCTGACTACCCCACTTGTTGCTGGGGAATTAGACAAATGATTTGCTCATCAGGTTTTGCTGATTCATCCAGAATTCTGATCTGGCTGTCTTGACAAAGTTCCTGAATGATTTGTTCAAGCTGACTATCATTTAACTTTGGAAACTGTGCAACAGTCGTTTGAATAACCACCCTTCTAGCAATCAGATGATGAGTTTTGACAAAACTAAGCAGAAAACTTCTTTCCCTATCTAAAATCGATTTGATGATAGGTTCTTTAGGAACAATGCCTAAATCTTGTAAAAGAGCACAACCTTTTAATACACCTGAATCTTTTACCAACGCTTCAAGTTCATTCAGCTTCAGTGTTTTTCCAGCAATGACTAATTCTTGGCAATGGACTGAATTGACTAAGCGATCGTAAGTAGCCAAATAATGAACAGATTCTAGATCAGGCTTAACGTGGCGATTATTCGGTGAATCAACAAAAATTTGCTTGTAAAGCCCATAACCCTTAGTGTTCGGTTTTCCATTTCCTTCTGCACGAACTAGATACATCTTCTGACAGGATTGCTCCTTTTCTGCTACAGCACAGGAGTTCATGGTGTGGAAGAAGGTCTTACTCGGATTTTCTGCCCAAACTAGCCCCATCGTTTTGTTTTTCTGGGGTTCTTGATAGGAGAATGAATAACTTGCGTAAGTTTTACTGGACAGTAATTTAGGTTGAATATTTTGTACTTGTAAAGCAGACAAAGCTCTGCCAAGCATTGAGACTAGCTCTGGCTCTGAAAAGTGACGAATGCGTGTAATTTTCTGCTCTGTTTTGCTAAATTCCTTCTCCCATAGCAGTTTGAATTCAGCAGTTAAGCCTATGGGTTTAACTGTTGTACCAAGACCAACTTTCTTTAGCTTATGTTCAAGAAGCAACTGGTGACCCAAAGTTAGCGCCCGTCGAGGAGTCGTCTTTCCGCCAGGAAACTTTTTCTCTAAATCTTCTTGTGTAAAGGGATAAATCTTTGTTTCCGGTTTTAAGGTTGCCTGAGAATGCAAGGAATGTAATCTACTGACCCAAAGTGCTTCTGCTTGATCTAGGTTAATTGGTTTAAGTGCGACTGCCTTTTCAATTCTGGCTTTGTCTGGCAACGGAATATATTTGTTGTTCTGTTTCCAACTATCAGTTGTCATACTGATGAGTAGGAGGTAATTTTTAATATATTCATTATGAAAAGTAGTACTAATATTAAATACTTGTTGAAAGCTGAAAGGGTTGATTGAAGAGTGTTGACAAAGAGCATCAACTTGATCAAAGCAAAGAACAATTGGATAAGTAGAAGTTGAGATTTTACCAAAACTTGCTAAAATCTCTTGAGCTGCAATTTCACTATCGATAGATTTTCTAACCTTTAAGTCTTTTAGATCCTCTTCATCCAAATCTTCACCTCTTAGCCATCTACAAGCCGTGAAGTACAAGTCTGGATTATTCAAATCATATAAGGCACCAAAAAAATCTTTTGATTGATAAATTCCTGTTGGATAGGCACTCTTAAAATTATTGATGAATAAATTCCGTTCACCCAGAAGTTTTTTCATCAGGTTGCGATCGCTAAACACGGATAAACTCTTAAGCCAAAGCAGTAACTGGGATTCTTTCTGTCCTGCTGGTTTGTGCATCAAACTATCAACTGTTTGTTTGAGCGTCTCTCGCCATATACGGTCACCATCGAGAATGGGGGAGATATAGACAAAGAAAGCTTTAGAATTCAGGCTGTCCTTGAGGCGTTTGAGTACATAGCTCTTACCAGAACCTGCCTCGCCCGTCAGTAGTACCGTGCGCGCGTGATGGTCTTGGGCAACCAGGGTTAGAAGTTGCGTAATTTGATCGATTGCTTCTTGATGAATCGAATTAATGGTCGAGGTGATTGTGGAATCTTCCTCTTGCCAAAAATTACCCGTCTTGAACGTAACTGGATCAAACGGATTGGCTTCTTGTTGAATGATCTCGTCAATTGTTGCCACGCTGTGTCCTCCAACAGGTGTATGAAGAAGTATCAAGGAGACTCGGATTTGAATAGACTATTCATTCACGATCAGAAAGAACAACGGAGAGCCATCATCTTGAGAAATTCCAGCCTGGATTTCTTCTGATGTGTAGTGGATGGCTTCTACCAAAGAACTCAGATCCAATTTGTCCTCACGTTGAAGACGGTAGAGAGCCTGATCTAATTCATCCCTGGATAAGGGTGGTTGTAACGTTTTCCGCAAATGAAAAATCGGTAGATAGTTATTGGTGCCAAGTTCCTGATCAAGATGCCGGATAGTTTGCAGAATCTTTTCATCCGTCGGTTTTTCTTGCGAGACTGATTCTACTGAGGGTAGCTGGTCTTTGGCGGAGGCACTTCGCGTTCCTTTCCGCAAGAAATTTAAGTAGTTGCCAAGCAAGTTAAGACTAATAGTGGTATTACCATTGGCATTGTATTCATCGCGTAAATACTCAGCGCCTCGCTCAGTTAGCCAAACCTCCTTGATTTGTGCTTTCTCTGTGTCAGCGTCAATTAGCCCTTTTGCCTCAAGCTCGTGGATCAACAGTTGCCGATCGTTTACAGGTATCTTTTTAAGTTTTCCCGGCATTATGGTCTCTGACTCACAAGCTTTAAGAATCAGAAAATGGTTTTCTGTTAAGTAAGGAGCTTCTTCTTCCTTTTTTAGAAGTCCCTTACCTGTATCAGAAATTTTGAATTGCTTGATCTCTTGAGAATAAGCAACTCTTCCCGTCTTAGCCAACGCTCTGCAAATCTTGTTTCTTTCGGAAGCAGATGTTTCTTTGTTGGGCTGAAGTTTAGTGATAGAAGCTCGATAACCTTCATGACCCAGGAGCTTGAGCAGAAACTTGAGTTCTTTAATTTCCATACATTGCTCCTCAAGAGGGCTTGAATGTTAAAAGTTGCTGTAAGCAATAGTGCCCAGATCCTAGCCTGTATTCAGGAAAGATTTGGTAAGAACTATCCAAAATTAGCTCACTCTTCACTAATAAAATGAAAGAAAACTGGGTGTTCACTACAGTGCTAAGTTTTGTTGCTATAACACCTGTGCTGCTATTCTCATGTATGTCGCTGTTAAGGATTGTTGTGAATGTATTGGCAATAAGTCACTCAAACCAGAATTAATCTGGATCTCGTTTGGTAGCTCTAGGGTTGGCGCGATCGCCTGGTTCTGCTTGTCGTCGATACCAGTGATGCCAATCTTTGGAATTCCGAATGGCAAGCCACAGGAGTAATAGGGCAATTAACCCACCCTGCCGCGGCGCATCAAACGCCAGAAACACCAGCGCAACGCATAAAAAATCCTCAACAAACATAACCCATACGGGAATGCGTTTCGATCGGTAAAACCAGCCTGTTTGTACCAGTTGCAGCACTAACGCGAGCAGGCCACCCGTTATACCCAGAAGCCAAATCAGCCATGCCGAAGGAATTGTGGTTTTGGCAACGGCCATGCCCATAATTGTACCGACGATCGGGCTACAAAGAACGGCGATCGTTTGCTGAAATCGCTGGCCAACTCGGTGTTTCGAGGCAAAGATTTCAAATAGTGACCAACTGACTAAGACTCCCAAGACGAGTGGTGGTGGAATCCTGGCCAAAAGTGGCACTTGAGACCACAAACTATCTCCATACAACAAACCAATCATTAATAACGGAAGTGCAATTCGCATTCCCGCTGCCGCCGATACTGACAGCACCGCCAAGACTTCAAGCATGGCAACTACGCAAAATTGGAAATGAGCGTTGGGATGAAATGTAACGACGTGACTAACTTCAGGAGTTGGCTATCTTCTATTCGCCATTGCCGCATGCAGAATCGCACGGGTAAGCCAGAAGACTTAATCAAAATTAGCATTGCAGCCCTTATCTGCGTAAGCGTTTCTGATGCAGGCTATTCTTTAGTTTGGCGTTAATTGCTTAAAAACTACAATTACTTATTGCACATTTAGAAAAAAGCATTAAGGAATGAGAATTAAATAAATTAGCAAATTTTGTGGAATAGGCATCCTGCCTGTCACTCACAGCCGAGACGGCTATGCCACTTTATTTAATCCATGATCCTAAGGATAAAAAACATAAAGAAGGGCAGAGTTGCTCTGCCCTCAAGAAACCTCTCTTAGCTATGCGGTTATCTAAAGCCGACGGCTGCCTGCCAAACAAATGCCAGCAGCAGGAAGAATACTGGAATAATTGGCAGAACGTCTACTAACGGGTCAAAAATTGAATATGCTTCAGGTAATTTTGCTAAAAGCAATGCTGCTTCCATAAATGAGCCTCTCCCACGGACTTCAGAATTGACACTTATCGTAACACGGCAAGTCACATGGTTTTCGGTTCGTTTAACCAATGTCCAAACTCAGCGACAAATCGCCTTGCAAAAATGGCTTGCCGGATTGTTTGAGTAAAGCGAACTAACTCTGTGATGTTGTGAATCGATAGTAGGGTATACCCCAGTAATTCTTGCGATCGCAGCAGATGGCTGAGATAAGCACGAGTAAAGTTTTGGCAAGTGTAACAGGGGCACGTCGCATCTAGGGGTTGAAAGTCTTCGCGAAACCGGGCATTGCGTAAGTTCCAGCGCTCTCCCTGGACTAAGGCATTGGCATGACGCGCCAAACGAGTGGGGATGACACAATCAAACAAATCAACTCCGGCGGCGATCGCTTGAACAATCTCACGATGGGTGCCAACTCCCATTAAATAACGCGGTTTATGCGTTGGCAGTTGTGGTGCCGTCGCCCGAACAATGTGTTCAATTAATTCCGGTGGTTCCCCAACACTCACGCCACCGATCGCGTAACCAATCAAATCCAAGTCAGCTAGTTGTTTAGCGGCAAATTCTCGCAAATCGCTATAAGTGCCACCCTGGACAATCCCAAATAATGCCTGATCAGTTCGCTGATGGGCCGCGATGCATCGTTTTAACCAGCGAAAGGTTCGCTCAGTTGCGGCCATGACATGCTCGCGATCAGCAGGATAGGGTGGACACTCATCGAAGGCCATGATGACATCGGCACCCAAAGCGTTTTGAATTTCAATTGAGCGTTCTGGCGAAAGATGGATCATTTGCCCATCTCGAGGCGATCGAAAAGTTACGCCAGCATCCGCGATCGTCCGCATCTCACTGAGGCTAAACACTTGAAACCCACCAGAATCGGTCAAAATTGGCTGATCCCAGGCCATAAAACGATGTAAGCCGCCAGCTTGCGAAACAATCTCCTCACCTGGTTGGAGATGCAAATGGTAAGTATTTGCCAATACCATTTGCGCACCAGTTGCTTGTAGTTGGGCCGGTGTCATGGTTTTGACATTAGCCAAAGTCCCCACCGGCATGAATCGCGGAGTTTCAACTATCCCATGCGGCGTAGAAAATAGACCGGCTCTGGCGTGAGTATCACAGCACGTGGCTTGCAGCTGAAATGAAAATAGAGTAGTCAAGTTTGACAATTGAAACCGAGCAACAATTATAGCGAGAATGGTTCTTCATCATCGATCTGAACATCCCAACCCGCCGCTAATACTTCAGCCACCACGGCTTCCAGTGCTGCTGCATTCAGATCCTGTGAATGTTCTGCCATAAGCGGATTGGTGAGGGGAATCAACCGGAGTGTGCGACTGTCTTGAACCAGATCAAAATAAGGCTGGTCATCTTCGGTTAAACCCAATTCGAGATAATCAAAACTTTGCACATTCAGATACATGGCGTGATTTGCGACTAGCGTAGCTCGGCTCGGGTCCGCAAATACTTCAAGGACGCGGCCTTCCCCATCTGTGGTCATGACGCCATCCTGACTGTGGATGTAGCGTACACGCCCGATGTCGGTCAGCAGTCTGTGCATATCTTGCTTGTTGATGATTGTTCCAGTGTCAACAATGCAGGGTGCGGGCGATCGCTCACTGCTTGAATGTTGGTCGTGACTCATGGAGAGAAAGCCTCTGAATTGAATGAACCTGGGATTCAGATGCGGCAATGACCTGGTGATAACGATTCCAATTCCTAAGAACCGAGGAAAGGAGAGGATGCACCACGTAAGCCAGGACTAAAAAGAACTTATAAGAATAACTAAAAAACTGCTTCGGACCGTACATCTCCCTACTAGCACCAACAACTTAGTTGACTTTTGGAATCCTCTAAGATAAGCAGGTTGGGCAAACAAGATTAGGGAGAGGAGTCAGTAGCGCTTAAGGCAATTTTATCCCAAGATTTTTTCCTGGTGTCTAACAAATTTGATTAAATTGCCAGATTACCTTGTAGACTGTTGGATTGCTCTAAATGTGCTGAGTTCTTTTTCTGTCAACCGCTAAATGTAGAGAAATTTCTTTTAACTAAAATTTAAATTATGCTGCGATGAACTATTTTTGCCGTCGCCTACACTCGCAAATTTCTTTCGGCAACCAATGCTGGCAGACTTGGCTGGGCGCGATCGCCTTCTATACCTGCATTCCCATTCCCCACCATTGGCCCTTAAATTTTTCTGGCATCGCGCGCTGGGCACCGATCGTCGGTCTTTTGATGGGTGCCGGGTTAGCGGGAGTAAATCTTTTCCTGAGTTGGTGTGGGATGCCAGTACTTGTGCGAAGTACGCTACTCGTGGCTGTTTGGGTAGCGATCACTGGGGGACTTCACCTTGATGGGGCGATGGATACAGCCGATGGCTTGGCTGTACTTGATCCCCAGCGCCGCTTAGAGGTGATGGCAGATAGTCGGGCTGGAGCATTTGCCGTGATGGCCGCCAGCTTGATCTTGCTGCTGAAAAGTGCGGCTCTCAGTAGTTTGACGGTCGATCGTGGTTGGGCGTTAATGGTGGCAGCCGGTTGGGGCCGCTGGGGCCAACTCCATGCGATCGTTCGTTATCCTTATCTCAAACCGACTGGCAAAGGGGCGTTCCATAAAGAAGCCATTCGCTCTCAATGGGATGTTGTGCCAACCTGTTTGATTTTGGTGGGTGTCAGCAGCATTCCAGTTTTCCTAAGGCAACAAAACTGGCAATTGAGTCTATTTACTAGTCTTGCGTGCGGTTTGATTGCCGCGGGAAGCGGGGCCTGGTTCAACCACAAATTCGGCGGCCACACGGGAGATACTTATGGGGCTACCGTAGAATGGACAGAAACTTTCATTCTGTGTGGCTTAACTACCCTCCAGTGATTAGCCGCCATGCCGCTGTTGGTGCCATTTCCAGGCATGGGTGAGAATTTGGGCCAGGTCGGCATACTGCGGATTCCAGCCCAAGACAGAGCGAGCCCGATCGCTGCCACCAACTAATGCAGGCGGATCACCAGGGCGACGGGGGCACTCGATCGCTGGAATTTCGCGGCCAGTAATTTGGCGCGCAGTTTCAATCACCTCTTTCACCGAAAATCCATTGCCATTGCCCAGGTTGAAAACTGTTGTTTCTCCACCTTTCAATAAATATTCCAGCCCCAAAACATGCGCTTGAGCGAGGTCAGTGACATGAATGTAATCTCGAATACACGTCCCATCCGGGGTGGGATAGTCGGTGCCGAAGATAGACACAGATTCTCGCTTTCCTAACGCAGTCAGTAGCACCAGCGGGATGATGTGAGTTTCGGGTGCATGATCTTCTCCCAGACGACTTTCTGGGTCGGCTCCGGCGGCATTGAAATAACGAAACCGCACCGATCGTAAATTGTAGGCTTTGTCGTAGTCCTGTAAAACTTTCTCGACCATCAACTTGGTCATGCCATAGGGATTGATTGGATTCTGGGGATGATCTTCTGGAATGGGTACCGTGGTTGGCACTCCATAGGTGGCGCAGGTAGAGGAAAAGACAAACTTATCAACCCCTGCTGCTCGCATTGCATCCAGCAAAGTCAGCGTGCCGACAACGTTGTTCTGGTAATATTTGGCGGGTTCCGAGACTGATTCTCCGACGTAGGCGTAGGCGGCAAAGTGCATGACGGCAGCAATGTCGTGGGTGGCAAAAAGTTGATCTAACAAGGGGCGATCGTTGGTATCCCCTTCCACGAATTCCGTCTTCAAAACAGTTTCGACAATATCACGATGACCATAGACCAGGTTATCTAGCACAATCACATCGTAACCAGCTTGCTGCAACGCCAACACCGCATGAGAGCCAATGTAACCTGCGCCTCCTGTAACGAGAATTCTTGCTTTACTGCTTGACATCGACGGCTCCTTAAAGTGTGTTGGTGGGTTTAGCTGCGTTCAACATGCCTGTTAATTTCCGCAACTTCTCTATCACATTAGCTAACTCAATCATCCGAAAATCTAATCCCCGAAACGAGAATCCACACAAAATCTTGAAGATGGATTTACCTGGATTCAGTCAAACTTTAACCAATTATTCGTTAATCTATAGATTTGGTTATTGGTGTTCGATGGTAGGAGTGGAAGTGCAAAAAAGCGACATGACAGCACAGGCAAAGCGTGCATTAATTACTGGAATCACGGGGCAAGACGGTTCTTACCTGAGCGAGTTGTTGTTAGAGAAAAGATACGAGGTTCACGGTATCATTCGGCGGACTTCAACCTTCAATACCGATCGCATTGATCATCTCTACGAAGATCCCCACAGCGAAACCGCCCAGATGTTTTTGCACTACGGCGACTTGACTGATGGCACAACCCTGCGCCGCATTTTGGAAGAAGTCAAACCCACGGAAATCTATAATCTGGGGGCGCAATCTCATGTACGAGTTAGTTTCGACTCTCCCGAATACACTGTAGATGCGGTGGGGATGGGCACATTACGCTTGTTGGAGGCGATTCGCGACTATCAGAGTCGAACCGGAATTCAGGTGCGGTTTTACCAGGCTGGTTCTTCCGAGATGTTTGGCAAAGTGCAGGAAGTTCCCCAAACGGAAACAACTCCATTCTATCCTCGTAGCCCTTATGCCTGCGCCAAAGTCTATGCCCACTGGCAAACCGTCAATTATCGAGAATCATACGGGCTGTTTGCTTGTAACGGCATTTTGTTCAACCATGAATCACCCCGCCGGGGTGAAACCTTTGTCACCCGCAAAATTACACGGGCGATCGCCCGCATTGTCGCCGGTCAACAGAAAAAGCTTTACATGGGCAATTTAGACTCAAAGCGAGATTGGGGCTACGCCAAAGATTACGTCCAGGCGATGTGGCTAATGCTGCAACAGGATGAACCGGATGATTACGTTGTGGCGACGGGTGAAACTTACTCAGTGCGCGAGTTTTTGGAGTTAGCATTTGGATATGTCAATCTTAACTGGCAGGATTATGTGGCGTTTGATGAGCGCTATCTCCGCCCCGCCGAGGTTGATTTGCTGATTGGTGATCCGGCAAAAGCGAAACAAAAGCTGGGTTGGCAACCCAGCGTTACATTTGAGCAATTGGTTCAACTGATGGTTGAAGCCGACCTGAAGGCGCTGGGGTTGATTCCGTTGAATGGGCATGTTCCTCAATCGCCGATCGACAATGCAACGATTCGCCAAGTCGTGGGTGGGGGAGCTTCTGTTTAGTCGCTCTAAAGGCTCTTCTCGTCCAACTGCAAGCCTAGCCCCAGCAGTACGGATTTGATTGTGATGGGAATGCTGTTGGGTTTGCGGCAGAGATTGGATTTTAGCAGGGGTTTGCAGGATACGATCGCCTGGGATCGCGACCATGCTCCTACTTAACCTGAGTAACACGCCAGCTTAACTTCAGATTGATCCAGAAATTCCAGAAGGTGACGATCGCGATCGCCAGTAGATTGGCCAGGTAAGCATTCAAGCCCAGGCCATTGAAAAATATATTTAACAGCAGGATTTTGAGAATCAACCCCATCAAGCAGATGATGTTGAACTTAAGGAAGCGTTTTATTACTTGACGTCGCCCTCGCTGCTGTCTGGCTACGTCTCTAAACGTCCAAATATCATTCCAAAAGAAGTTATTGACGATCGCGGCTTCTGCTGCAAGGATGGCGCTGCGGGTCAGGCCAAACCCAATTACCTCAAAGAAGAAATACAGGGCAGCCATATCGACAAGCAACCCACTTAGCCCAACCAAACCAAATCGGAAGAAGCGCCCAAATGGAAAATTAAACTTACGGCGAAACCGCCCCAAGCGACCAGAATCAATGCGTAGGCGCAGGAGATGTTGGAGATAATCGGTGTACTGTTTCCAGGTGACTTTACTCTCGCCTTCTTCCCGTTCATTAAACACGTAACCGACTTCTGCGATTTCTCGAATTTCTCCCCGACCAATCACTTCAATTAAAATTTTGTACCCAATTGGGCTAAGGGGGACATCCGCGATCGCCCTTCGATTAACCAGAAAATAACCACTCATCGGATCGGACACTCGGCTGACGACTCGCGGTAGGATAACCAACCCTAACAATTGAGCGCCACGAGAAAGAAAACGCCGGGATGCGCTCCAGGTGCTGACTCCCCCCCCCGCCACATGCCGACTGGCAACAGCCAAGTCTGCCCCATCATCCATGCGGGAAAGCAATTGCAGCAATGTCTCCGGTGGATGTTGCAAATCCCCATCAATGACTCCCAGCATTTCACCTTCAGCCACTTGCCATCCACGGACGACCGCTGTTGAGAGTCCTCGTTCCTGCTGCCGACGCATGACCCGTAAACAGGGGAACTCTGGAATGAGTGCTTGTGCCAGTTGCCAGGTGAGATCAGGGCTGTCGTCGTCAACCACGATTAATTCGTAGTTGTTTGGCAAGACTGGATCGAGCAACTGAGTTAGTTGACGCACGATCTTTTCGATGTTGCCACCCTCGTTGTAAGTTGGCACGATCAACGATAGGCGGAGGGGATGCGTTGTTTCTATGTCCGCTCGCTCAAAAAACTGGGAAACGGGCGATCGCGGTACCTGAAGATCGCCAGTAGGAACCTGAAGTAGATCATGTTTGGTGATGAACATCGCAAATCCCCGCGGCATAACTTCAACCACGCCGAATACCAAAGCTTGCTATTTCCCAAATGGGCACAGGTTCTTTCGTATCGGCGCTACAATTGACCAATTCAAATCAGTCAACACATCTGTTGCAGTCTACACCAAGATCGGAAAGTTTGGAGATGGCGATCGTCTACTCATAAATGCTGTTGTCGGGTAAGGTCGCGCCTTGAAGAACTGCCCCACTTAGGTTGGCGCTGCTCAGTTCAGCTTTTGCCAAATTGGCATCTTTGAGTATGGCGTTTCTTAAATCAGCGCGACCCAAATAAGCTTCGATGAAAGTCGCTTCGTTAAAATCACTGTCGCGCAGGTCGGCACGGCTCAAATCGGCTCGGTTCAATCGAGTGCGGCGCATCGTTGCCTGGGTCGCTTTCACTTTGGCCAAAATCGCTCCCGTTAAATTCGCATCATTCAGGTTACATTCGGTCAAGTCGGCCTCCGTGAGATTTGTTCGCTCCAGTTTGGCGTTCACGAGAACGGCTTGCTTAAAAGTGGCTTCAACTGCGATCGCATCCGTCAGAAAGGTGCCCCGTAATTCTGCCCCGGTCAAATTTGCCCCTGTTAAATTTACTTCTCTCAAGCTGGCCTCGCTTAAGTTGGCTTGGGTTAAATCCGCTTTGCTCAAATCCGCCCCGGTTAAATTCGCTCCCCGCAAATCGGCGTTTCGGAGGTCTGCCCCGCGCAAGTTTGCCCCATCATAGCAACGCTTTTCGTAGCGCATATTCACCCCTCGCAGGCAGGCTCCTCGCAGATTTGCCCCACTCAAATTCACATTGCGGAGATCAGCGCTAATCAAGTTGATGTCCAGCAAATTTGCCAACGTCAGGTCTGAGCCACGCAGATCGGCAGCGTAGAGGATAGCTCCGTGTAAATCCGCATCCTGCAAATTGGCACCCAAAAGATCGGCCTGACTCAAATTTGCCCCGCTCAATTTCGCGCCTTGTAAATTACAGCGACTGAGATTGGCGCGATTCAAATACGCCAGAACCAGGCTCGATCGACGCAAGTCACACTCAGAGAAATCAACCCCAATCAAGTCCGCACCAAATAAGTTAACACCACACAGATTTTCCCCCTGGAAGTCTGTATCGCCCGCTTCATATCGCTTAATTAACTCATTACCGTCCATAGTACTCCGCTGGGGTGGGTGGAGCTGGGGCGAGTCCTCGAGTTTGTTCGTCTTCATCCAAGTTGGCAAATCCTTGAGTTGCAGCTTCAAAGTCATCTAAGCTAATTCTGGTTGCGTCAGTAGAAGCCAGGTCAACACCTAACGCTGGGCGACCGTGCAGGTAGTAGGCTCGTAAATACTTAATCACTGTGTCGGCAGTTTGAATGAGTTCGTCTGGTTGTTGTAAGCGTCTAGCCGTTCGGTAGAGCAGATTTTCAAGGTCAGTGTAGTTTTGGCAGGTTCGCAGCAGATTCCGTAACAATCCATCGAGTTCATAGGTTTTTAGGTTGAACCAGTCCTGGTCGGTGAAACTGAAATCAGAGTGTAAGGCTGAGAAGGCAAGAATCTTCGCTTTCAAAGGGTTAGCGTATTTTAAGATTCCCAACCGAACATCAAACAAACTAACGGGCGCTTGTTCTGATGGCTCACTGGTGATTGAGGCAGTGTCTATAGGCGAGGTTGACTTAGTTGGAGTTAAATCTTGATACAGGGGGTGCATGGCTTGCATCAAAAGTTGAGCGATCGCTCCATACTCAGCTTGTTTACTCAAACTGGCGACAACAGTATTTAACACTTGCCCCAAATGATTGATGGTAGGCGCTAAATGGTGCAACTCTTCCAACAAGGCGACGGTGGGAAACGTGTCTAGTTGAGCTAAGTCCTTAACCCACTGAGATTTGCAAAGGTAAAACATGAGTTTGCGAATCCGGAGGCTATGGGGGTGCTGTTCCAGTGCTGTCGCGATCGCAGCATAGGTTTGGGGTGGCTCATTGGCCTTCAGGGGCGCGAATTTGTCGATTTCAGAAACATGTAAGGCGGTCGTCAAATCAAACGCGAGCGACACATCAGGTTCTGAGCTTTCCGCAGGCTCAGTATCGTAAAGTTTTCCTAGAAGCCCGACCAAGGTAGTGCCAACTAGCGAGTATTCAATCCGCTTATTCAAAGTCTGGACAAATTTCTCAACTAACCGCTTAAGTTGATACACATCATTCGTCAGTGAGCGGACATCCTGTAGTAATTGCACTGTACTGGTTGCCTGCAAACGAGCAGGCTCACTCTCCCATTGTCGCCGACAAATATAGTAGAGTAGCTTCTTCAATCTCAACGTATCTGGATGTTGTTCTAACGCCTGCGCCACTTCTTGACAACGTGCGTCACTCGGCCCCAAAGAATTTATAGCCAGAGTGGAATTATCCTCAGCGGCAGGTGGAAGTTGCCCTTGCCACAATTGCAGGCTTTGACTAGGTGGGTAGAATTTGGCAACTCCCTTCAAAATCTCGTTTGCCACCAGAGTGTACTCTGATTGTTTGCTCAAGGTTCCAACGGCTGAATTGAGCAACCCGCGCAATTGTTCATAACTGGATGCTAAACCCAGAAACTCGTGGATAATTCCCTTCAAACTTAGAGTGGAAAGTTTGCTTTCATCCTGCTCCCAGTGGTTTTTGCAAATGTAGAAAATTAACTTACGAATCCGCGAACCGTTTCCACTTTGTTCGAGTAAGCGCGCAGTTTCGGTATAGGGATCGCTTAGAAAATTGTCTGGTTCTAAAACAATTCGATACGCTGGGACAACTTCACGGATGTTTTTGAGTTCTCGGGGGCCAAGGTACTCTGTTTCCAGTTGCAAGCCATGTTTGGCCACGTCAAACACCGTTTGAGAGATACAAATACCACCCGGATCTGCTTCGGTTTGTAGGCGAGCGGCAATATTAACGCCATTTCCCATGACATCCGTTGAGGTAATATACATGTCTGCCAGATGGATGCCGATTCGGTGCATCAAAGTATCGCTGGGTGGTAGCGTTCGCATGGCTTCGGCCATCTCCTTTTGAATCGCGATCGCGCACTCAACCGCCTTAACAGCACTGGAGAAACACATCAGCAAACCATCCCCAGTAGACTTCAGCACCCGCCCCTCGTAGGTAGTACAAATCGTACTCATTAACTGCAAGTCGCGCCGAATCAGATCTAAAGTATGCTCCTCGTTGACAGACATCCGGGCACTAAACCCGACGCAATCTGTGAACAGCACAGTGGCAAGCGTTCGGTTTCCCTTAAGTTCTGATGTCAGCATCTCGTTTTCCATGAGGATCATCACCGGCAAACAGGAAATTTAGGCAGAAATGGGTTGGACGTGAAGAAGATATGGCGACTTTACGCAGATGACGAATCAACAGGATGGTAGGTTTGCCTGACGTGAATTTTGAAGGAGATGGGCACCCCTCGTAAAGATGAACAAGCGAATTATTATGAATCAGTTTAAACAGACAGCTTGATCCTAATTAATGACTGTTGGAAGCAGACGCTGCCCTTCGCCGTCTCGGATAGGCTGTATAATTCTATACATGTTACTGAGCATGGTAAGTACTGACTAAATTATTAGAAGCAGGTTTAGGCTAACTCAAATCGTTTGTTTATTCAAATCGGAATACCTCATGAAGGTGGAGCCATTCCCACTCATAAAGTGCCCTAATTCTTTGGGTTTCGCACGGAAATGAAAAAGTTCACATTTCCTTCGCTTCCGACTTATCAACAGGTTTATGCTAGATTTCTACCGTTTGTGGGTGACAAATTTTACCGACAAGTTTGAGACTTGGAGTTTAGTGGCATTGTTGATTAATCTACACTCAGTAGTAAAATAACCGTCTTTCAACTGATGCGCATGAACCTGTTTTCAAATATCCTTGCTTTAATAACTATTACAGAAGCTTTCAGTAGCTGTAAGGTTAAGACTGCTAAAAATCGGATCCATTCAGTTCCTTGGTCGGGTATAAGAATGAATTGCTAGGTTGCTCTATCTTGTCGAGTTGCTTCAAATTCCTTGGGAAAATGCCCTTCTCCATGTGTAGCCATTATCAATAGGTCTTTTCCCTGAGTAGAACAATTATTTCAGAGGGGATTACGGTAAATTGATGGTTTGCACCAGTTTGGATTCTTTCCTCGACAATGATTTTTCTTAAATGTCTTGAAGTCATGACCCGGGTGTTTGAATTGGGTTGATACATGTCCACTAATGCGTCAATTTTACTGGTCGGGGGTGATGACTTTCTCTCAACACTTCTGGGCCGAATTTTGGGTTTAGTTGCTTGTACGGTTGATGTTGCACCGACCTCAAATGAGGCGGTTCCGCTAATCCAAGCTCAACAGCCCGACTTGATCATTCTGCAAGGAAATCAACCTGGCACTTTGGAGTTGTGCTACGAGTTGAAGGAGCAAGCAAAACTGGCCTGGATTTACTGCATTTTGCTGGATTTACCTGATTACATCTCGCATGAGTATGACAACGATCGCGATTGGGAACTGGAAGCTCGCTCTAAAGCCCTGGAAGAAGGCGCAGATGCTTATCTTTGGTTACCCCAGTACGATTTATATGGTAAGCCGATTAGTACTGATACCTTGGCCAAGCAGGATCGTTTGTTGCGATCGCAAATTTTGGCGGGGTTACGGAATGTCAAAAACCATCGAGAATTGATGCGCACGAACGATATCTTGTCAGCGATCGCACTTTCTGACCCTTTAACTGAGTTAAACAACCGCCGAGCTTTGGACTGGGAATTGCCTAGACAACTGCAAAATGCGCGAAATCGTGCTGAGGCGCTAAGTTTAGTGATGCTAGATGTGGATTATTTCAAACGCATCAACGATACCTATGGTCATCCGGTCGGCGATCGAGCTTTGCAACTAGTTGCCAGTCGGTTGCGTCATAATTTGCGTTTTCGAGATACCTTGTTTCGTTATGGTGGGGAAGAATTTGTCATTATCCTGAGTAATACCGATCAAACAGAGGCATTGTTGGTGGCACATCGGCTGTGTCGCTTGATCAGTGAGCAAATGTTCAACATCACGGATGGGCTGGATTTAAGCATCACAATTAGTGCAGGGACGGCAACCTTGATCACAACCGATGACGCAAAAGGCCTAAGTTTATTGAAGCGGGCCGATCAGAACCTGCTTCGAGCAAAATCGACTGGACGGAATCGAGTTGTGGGTTAGGTTAGAGGATTTATCGCCGTAGCCATGTGAAACGTGGCAGAGGCGAGTCAGAACACTTACTCAGAATTGGTTTTTCAGCAATCGACTTGTCCTAAGGACTATGGATTAAGTAAAGTGGCATCGCCGTCTCGGCTGTGAGTGACAGGCAGGATGCCCATTCCACAAAATTTGCTACTTAATTTAATTCTCAGTCCTAAGTGTTGTGACCAGAGCTATGATTCCGCGTTAGGAAAGTGGTTTATGGTGGGTTTGAATTTGGATTCCGCGTTGGGTTAGGGTTTGTTCAAATAAGTCGGTCGGTAGGGCTTGTTCAACTACGAATACCCCCGGTTTGCGGAGTTGATTGACGAGTAGAAGTTGAGCGAGACTGCCTGTTCCAGCGGCGGCGGCGATCGCAGTGTTGGGATGAACCAGAGTGGAACACACCTGCAGCAGGTGGCCGTCTTTGTATCCGGTGACTTCCGAGCGAATTGCGACCCCAATGCCACTGAAGCGATCGGTAACATCGGTCATGAAATGGCTGACATGAGACAGAAACTCAATCACAGGCTTTTGTTTCAAAATCCAGGGATGCCACCAACGGGCGACGCTCCAAGTGAGGTGATTGTAGAAGTCGGGAACCGTGCCAAATTTGGTGATGACGGTTTTGACTGGGAAAGTGTCCGGCAAGGTAAAGGTTTCGGGCATATCAAACCAGTACACACCTGTACGTCCATAAGGTGCAGGAAATTCAATGATTTCGCGATCGCTGTAGGGTTTGAGCGTTTGCCACTTACCATCGATCCAGGCGGGAAAAGGATTTTGCAAGCCGAGAAAGGTGGTCCGCATGACGGTGACTCCAGCCCCGCCCGAGCCAGACACAACGTAACTGAGATGAATGCGATCAGCGCTATCCAACTGTTCTATGTCACGGCGCACCATGCTATTAGAAATTCCAGGAAAAATACCTGTATTGACAATGGCGGTAACTCCGACTTGGGCGGCAGCAGGGGCCAGCGCGATTGCTTTGCGAGTAAATGAAGGGTGGTCACTCACATCCAGATAATTTACACCCCGCTGAATACACGTTTGTAAAACGCGGGCATCCCGGTAATGAAACGGGCCAGCACAATGAATCACCAAATCGGCAATGGCGACTGCGGTGTTCAGCGCCTGCTGGTCTGACAGATCAAGGGTCAGAAATTGCGCTCGCTGTTTCAGTTGAGCCACGATGCGATCGCCCACTGCCCGATTGCGCCCTGTAATTGTGACATCAGCATCGGTGTGGGTAATGATATCGGCAGCAACCTGACTCCCAATGCGTCCGCTGCCTCCCAGGATTAATACATGCTTGGCCATCAGAAATCCTAAAAACTGGTTTTAGATTTGGTTTGAACTAGGATAAAACTCTGTAGAGCTTTGATCTTTGATTTATTGTGAACAAGAATGGTTTCACAGACATCGCGCTCTGTTCATAATTCTTTCAGAGTTTTCTCTGTCATGAGACGGAGGGGTTAAAGGTTTGGCGTTGGCAGCTAGGAAATCGTTGGTCGTTGTATTTGTAGAGCTGTTCTGTAAAATATCTCCACGAGATATTACATCAACGCCGCCACCACGATCGCTGGGTTTGCAAAAACACTCGCGCACAATTGCGTCCGGGCATTCCCGAAATAGAGCCGCCAGGGTGGGTGCCTGCGCCGGTCAGGTAAAGCCCTTGAATCGGAGTTTTGTAGTTGGCAATTTCGGGCAAGGGACGCAGGAACACCATTTGTTCCAGGGTCATGTCGATGTGGTAATAGTTGCCTTTTAAGGTGCCGAGACGGTCGCCTAACTCGGCTGGGCTTTCCACCCGACGAGCAATAGTGGCGGTTTTGACATTAGGAGCGTATTCTGCCAGTTTATCAATGATGCGATCGGCAACTTTGTGTTTTAGCTCGTCCGTCCAGCCCGTGCCAAATTGCCCAGTACCTTCCAAGCCATGAATTTGATAGGGCGCAAAAAATTCAATCCAAACCGTGTGCATGCCTGCCGGGGCCATGGATGGGTCAAGCATGGTGGGCTGCACGACATACAACGACGGGTCAGCATCGGGAATCCGTCCCAACATTGGGTCGGTATGGGCAATTTCCACATGGCGCACTGAGTCGGCAATCAACACGGAACCGATCAAAAACTCATCCCGATGTTGGTGATGCACAAACTTCAACGGTTCGGACATGGCCAGATCCACCTTGAGAATGGTCTCATTGTTGTTGGCAATACGGCGCTCTAGGCGATCGTGCAAGTGAGGAGCGGCAGCCTTAGCATCGCCAGGGTCGAGCAGGTGCAAAAATAAGCGTTGGGCATCGATGTTGGAAATCACGCCTTTCGTCGCCCGATACTCGGTGCCACTTGCTACCTGGACTCCCACGGCGCGATCGCCATCAAGCAACACCCGTTTAGCAGGCTGATCGGTGTAAATCTTGCCGCCCAAACTCGTAACCAGTTTAACCAAGGCTTCAGTCAGTGCCCCAGTGCCGCCTTTCGGTCTTGCCATGCCTGGTTCATGCCGTAATGCCATCATGATCGTGCCAATGCCGAGATTTTTCTGCGACGGTGGGACACCCATTTCCGCCGCCAGTCGAGCTAGGGGCGCTTTGAGAATTTCGGAATCAAACCACTCGTTGAGCAAATCTTCGGCACTAGAGAGCATGGTCCGCACGAAATCCATTGCCTTGTTGGTAGAACCGACGACGGAAACTAAGTCCTTCACTCGCGAGAAATCAAAGTTGCCGGCAATGTCCACCAGCGACCGCGGTGGGGCGTTGAACATCGGCGTCATGGCCCGAATGGTGCGGAGCCAGTAATCAGTGAATTCTGCATACTTTTGGGCATCGCGGGGATTGAATTGTGCAATTTCAGCGCAGGTTTGTTCCAGCGATCGATGTCCCAAAAAATATCGCCCGTCGGGATGGGGGCAGAACACCACTGGATCGCACCACAAGTATTCCAGCCCATACTTTGCCAGTGCCAATTCCTGCACGATCGGAGCCAGATGGATAAACTCGTGGTCGATCGCGCAGAGATTGAACTTGAACCCTGGCGCTTGATCTGGGAGCACTTCTTCGGTGGTTGCCGCTCCACCCGGCACTGGGCGCTTTTCCACCAATGCCACACTGTATCCCGCCTTCAACAAATAAGCCGCACACACCAGCCCATTGTGCCCTGCCCCAATGATCACCACGTCATAAGTTTCCATCGCATTTCCCCGATCGCCTGAACCTACCCCCAGCATAATGGGCGAATCCTAATCGGGAAATTACGGATCATCCGGACTAAAACCTCGCGGATGGGAAAACAGATCGAGTTAGACCGATTTTTCCAGATGGGCTAGCAACACCGCCTGGAAATCCTGTGTCATCCTCTCTACCTGGCGGGAAAGTTTAGTGCTTTCCCGCAGTTTCTTGCCTAGAAGCGAACACGGAGTGAGTAAAATCCGTCATAATTTCCGTCTATTCTCAGGTTGGCGGTATTGTCAGCATTGAACGTGAGCGTGTATTGGGCGCGATCGTTGGGTTTCAAAACTTGGCCATCGCTACCTTGAAACTGAACTAATTGCCACGACGGATTGGCAAGATTACTGGAGGTTGACGGAACTGGAGTTTGGGCATTGGCAGCGCGTTCTACCAGATCAAGCCGCGGCTTTAGAGGGTCTGCCTGCATCACAGCGCCATTGTTTAGAGTGAACAGCATTAAGTCCGATTGCGCGGGGTTATACGGTGTCCACTGGGGCAATCCCGTACCATTAGGATTTCCAGTCTTAATGAAATTAACGATGTAACTACGAAACTCACGCCCCGCAACCCGATCCCGCGCCGTCACAGCCTTTCCGTAGCGGGCATCCAGCGTGCCAAACAGAAACGGCAGTTCGCTAGCGTGGGCTGCTCCCATCACCTTTGGCCGCAACGATTGAGCCACGTAACCGAAACGATAGAGCCAGGCCGGTTGTCTGACAGTGGTCATCTGCTTCGCCACAAACCGAGCCGGCTCGTGCATGGACATGTCTACTCCGATCGCTAGAATTACCTGAAGTGGGTTCAACTTGCCTTGTGGGTTGTAGACTGCCTGGGCTTTTGCCGCATCTGCGCCGAAGTAGGAAAACGGATCTTTCAACGGCGGCAACATGGCGGGTAAGTCATTTGTTGTGCTACCAATCATAATCGGCATTTTCGCGGCATCACCCCGCTGTAATATCTCTCCCGGCGTGGCTGTCACAATTTCGCCATCCAGGACTGGACCACTCGCATAGGTAGGGGGGCGTTTAATCAAATTGGTCATGTTCAAGTCACCTGCCACTTTTTCCGCTGGGAGTGCCCGTAAGGCGCTTAGAGCGGCGGCTCCGGTACCAATAATGCCCATACTCTCAGCAAATTTGATGCCGCTGGCTTCGGCTGAAGGCAACTCAGAAGTAGATTCGCTCAACTTGCGAGCCTTAATCAAATAGTTTCGCCCACCCCCAGATAGAACGATCGCGCGATCGAATAACCCCTTGGCCTCCTGCCAGGTCAGCAGATGCATGACCGAAATCCCTCCGGCTGACTCGCCCATTAACGTTACCTGGTCAGGATTGCCGCCAAACGCAGCAATATTCCGCTGCACCCAACGCAACGCTACTAATTGATCCATAAAGCCGTAGTTGGCCATTGCGCCTTCTTGCGCAGCCGTTAAGGCAGGATGGGCAAAAAAGCCAAAGCGGCCCAGTCGATAATTGAAACTGACAACCACTACACCCCGACGAGCAATTTCTCTACCGTCATAAATTGGCGTGGAGGAACCCCCATTCACAAAAGCACCGCCATGAATCCAAACCACAACAGGCAACTTTTCCCCCGGTTTGATCTGAGCGGGTCGCCACACATTCAGCACCAGGCAATCTTCCGCTGGAGAGGTGCCAGGAGGGGCGGCATCGCTGGGGTCAGGAAACTGCATACAATCGTTGCCATAAGCTGTTGCCTGGCGGACTCCTGCCCAGGGTTGTACTGGTTGGGGCGATCGCCAACGCAAATCACCAACTGGCGGTGCAGCATAGGGAATGCCTTTAAAGGACAGGACATCTCCAGATCCCGTTCCCTCGATCATCCCTGCGTCCAGTTTCACCAGCTGCCGATTCATCTGTGTTTGACCTGTGGCACTCAAGCACCACGCAGCCGAAAGCAGAATTGCGATCGTAAGCTGCTGGCTCAGTTTGAGCATGTGAACCTCTCTGAACAACTCCTACTTTGAATAATCCAACATTACAACGGCACTAGAAAACCATCACAACCCATCCATTTAGAGGACTGTGGGTTGACGGCGTGCGATCGCCCAAGACACAATTCATTCACACGATACAATGGATTGAAAAACTGCAATTTCTTGCAGCGTAGGGGAGATCAAACGGGCATGGGCAGAGTCGTTGGCATAGACCTGGGAACAACAAATTCAGTCGTAGCAGTCATGGAAGGCGGTAAGCCTGTCGTCATTGCCAATGCCGAAGGAATGCGGACGACCCCATCCGTTGTGGGTTTCAGTAAGGATGGAGAACGGATGGTGGGGCAATTGGCTCGCCGTCAAGCAGTTCTCGACCCACAAAATACGTTTTTCGGCATCAAACGCTTCATTGGTCGCCGCTATGCCGAGTTAACGTCAGAGTCTAAGCGAGTGCCTTACACCGTGCGTAAAGATGAAAATGGCAACGTGCGGATTAAGTGTCCCCGCTTGCAAAAGGAATTTGCCCCCGAAGAGCTGGCGGCCATGATTTTGAAGAAGCTTGCGGAAGAAGCCAGTCGCTACCTGGGCGAATCTGTAACGGGAGCCGTCATCACGGTGCCTGCCTATTTCAATGACTCGCAACGCCAAGCCACCCGCGATGCCGGACGCATTGCCGGACTGGAAGTGAAGCGGATTCTTAACGAACCCACAGCAGCATCTCTGGCCTACGGTTTGGAACGACGCGACAGCCAGACTATTCTTGTCTTCGACCTGGGGGGGGGCACCTTTGATGTTTCCATTCTGGAAGTTGGGGATGGCGTATTTGAAGTGAAAGCCACTGCGGGCGACACCCAATTGGGCGGTAACGACTTTGACAAGAAAATTGTGGATTGGTTGGCCGAGCAGTTTCTAGAAAAAGAAGGTGTGGATTTGCGACGCGATCGCCAGTCGCTGCAACGTTTAACGGAAGCCGCTGAAAAAGCCAAAATCGAGTTGTCTGGGGTCACTGTTACTGAGATTAATCTGCCGTTTATTACAGCGACCGCAGATGGTCCTAAGCACATCGAAACGCGGCTCACACGGGCTGAGTTTGAAGGACTGTGCGGCGATTTGTTGACACGCGTGCGAACCCCCGTCAGACAAGCGATGCGAGATGCCGGATTGAATCCTGCTCAAATCGATGAAGTGGTGCTGGTGGGCGGTTCCACGCGCATTCCCATCGTGCAGCAACTGGTGCGCAGTTTTATCGATCGCGAACCGAACCAGAACGTCAACCCAGACGAAGTGGTTGCGGTGGGAGCCGCGATCCAGGCGGGAATTTTGGGTGGTGAGGTCAAAGATATTTTGCTGCTGGATGTCACGCCCCTGTCTCTGGGCCTGGAGACCATTGGTGGTTTGATGAAAAAGCTGATTCCACGCAACACGACGATTCCAGTGCGGCGATCGGATATTTTTTCCACGGGCGAAGATAACCAAACGCTGGTAGAAATTCACGTTCTCCAGGGTGAACGGGAAATGGCCACCGGGAACAAGTCCCTTGGACGCTTCAAGTTGACGGGGATTCCGCCTGCGCCCCGTGGTATTCCGCAGGTGCAGGTGGCTTTTGACATTGATGCCAACGGGATTTTGCAAGTCACAGCGATGGATCGCACCACTGGTCGGGAGCAAAGCATCACCATCCAGGGCGCATCCACCCTAAGTGATGAAGAAGTGAATCGGATGATTCGCGATGCGGAGGAAGCCGCAGAAGCCGATCGCCTCAAGAAGGAAAAGGTCCAGAAGCGCAACGATGCCGAATCTCTCATCATCAAAGCCGAACGCCAATTGCGGGAAGCCACGCTCGACTTTGGCATGCAATTTGTTAGCAGTTATCGCAGTCGCATCGAGTCGGCATCGCAACGGTTGAAAGACGCGCTGGCCGAAAATGACGAACGGGGCATCGATCGCTACCAGGCCGATCTGCAAGATGCCTTATCTGACTTGACCCGTGAAGTGTACCAGCGCAATAAAGAAGAGGAAGAAGCCGATAGCCTCCTGGGGGCAATCAAGAGCTTCTTTACGGATGACGACGATGATTACTACGATTATGACGATCGTCGCAGCTACGGTGGCTACGGCCCTAGCGGCTATGGCACCAGTAGTTATGGCGGAAGTCGTTACGGCAGCAGCAGCAGTAGTAGTTATGGCTACGGCGGGTTGTCGTCTCGCAATGAGGCTGACAGCTGGGATAACGACCGGCGCAATGCTGACGAGCGCTACGGCTCGCGCGATCGCTCCCGTTCTCAAGAGCCCAACCGCGATGCTTACACCAGTCGCGATTCCTATAGCGATCGTGACTACAGCCGCCGCACCCCCTACAGTGATCAAACTCCTCCCAGTCGTCGCGAGCCAGGGAATCGCGACGGGTACGGCACCCCCGATGCTTATTCCAAGCGTGACACCAATTCCACTCGCGATGCCTACACTGATCGCGACGCTTACCCCAGCCGAGAGACTTCCAAGCGCGATCCCTACAGTTCTCCTCGCGCTGATAATCGATATGATGCCTGGGATGCGCCGCCGCCTCGCGCTGCTGGTCGCAGTCGAGACGATCGATTTTATGATAGCGATCGTCCTTCCCCCTCCAGCCCATCCCGACCATTAGGCCGCAACGAGCGTCCTTCGAGCGATCGCCCCCCTGCCCGGCCGGCCAAAAATCCTCGCCCAAACCTGTATCAAGATGATTGGGATGACGATGACGAATGGTTATAGCCAGGGCCAAGGTTGAGAAACTCGAAACTCGTAAAGTAATTGGGAAAGGGAAGTAGAGAACTGGATCATCAGTTTCCTTCCCCACTCATCTCCGCCTCCTGCTCCCCCCCCTTCTCTCTCTTTCTTCTCCTGTCTTCCGCCCTTTTCCCTCTATGCAAAACTTTCGGAATTACTACGACATCTTAGGAGTAAACAAAGACGCAACTCCCGAGGAAGTTAAGAAGGCTTTCCGTAAGTTGGCACGGCAATACCACCCTGACTTGAACCCAGGCAACCAGGAGGCCGAAGATCGGTTCAAAGACATCAATGAAGCCTACGAGGTGTTATCTGATTTAGACAAACGCACTCAATACGATCAGTTTGGCCGGTATTGGAATCGTCCAGGATTTCAAACTGGTGGGCGATCGCCGGGTCGAGCTTGGGGGCGGGAAAACAACCGCGCAACGGATGAAGTCAACTTTGGCGAATTCAGCGATTTCAACAGCTTTGTTGACCAACTCTTAAATCGGCGTGAAGCTGGTGCCGCAACTAGCACTGTACAAGAGCCGTTTCGTCCAGGAACCAGCAAGAAGACTTACACCGTCCCGCGCACCAAACCCCGTGATGCAGAAGCACGATTGACAGTACCACTGGATCGGGCTTACTTAGGTGGACGAGAGCGCATCCGCTTGGAAGATGGTCGCTCGCTAGAAGTCAACATGCCTTCTGGAATGGTTTCGGGGCAGCGAGTGCGGCTCAAGGGGCAGGGGGTGTCTGGTGGGGATCTATACCTCAAAATTGATGTCGCTCCGCACCCATTCTTTAAATTAGATGAAGCCGATGTGGTGTGTCAGCTACCAGTCACGCCCAGTGAAGCGGTTTTGGGTGGGGCGATCGAGGTGCCAACTTTGGATGGGCTGGTAAAAATGTCCATTCCACCAGGAGTTCGATCTGGTCAGCGATTACGATTGGCGAACAAAGGTTATCCAGTCAATGGCGAACGGGGCGACCAGATTGTGGAAATTCAGATTGTTGTCCCCAAAGAACTCTCGGAAGCTGAACGAGAATTGTACGAAAAACTGCGTCAACTGGAAGAATTCAATCCCCGGGCGAATTTGCCAACTTAGAATAATTAGTCGTAATAGAAAACTATAAAAACTTCTTGACAATCAAGAGGCAGTTGCGCGAGTCCGTGCGGGTATAGCTGAGGTGATCCGCAATGCGTTCCATTAACCGTAACCCCCGTCCGCCTTCTGCCTCAGTATCCATTTCTTTCGGCATTTGATGTAAGCGATCGTAGAGATCAAACGGTGCGCCCTGGTCCCAGATGCGAATCTCAATCCGGTCACCGAACAATTGCCCCTCAAGGTCAATCAACATATCGCTGGGTTGTCCCTCGTGAGCGTGGCGCACGGCATTGGTAAATCCTTCGGCCAGAGCAAGCTGGCATTGCATCCAGACCTGAGCTGGGGTGGGAGGGTTGTTAAACTGATCGAACCACTCAAGCACTTGAGCGAGTGCATCCAGATCTGTATTAACTTGAATAAAAGCTTTGTGGAGTACTTGCAATGTTGAGACCCTGAAAATCTTCACTTGCTAATTTCAAGATTGAATAGAAAGTAGACTTTAATGAAGTGGTCGAACGTGACTGATTTCTGACTTAGCCCCTGAAACTAGTTTATAGTTGCTTCCTGGAATCTGTATCCTTTTTTGAACTGAATTGTTACACATATTTGTCATTTTTGTTACCTCCCTTGCACTCTCGCCTTGCCATGTCTGATGCTCCTACCCGAATTCTCGTAATTGAGGATGACCAAACTGCCCAACTTGTTTTGAAAAAGATGTTGGAGGAACAAGGATACGATGTTGCCACTGCAAATGATGGCATAGAAGGATTAATCCAGGCAAAACAGTTTCATCCTGCTTTAATCATTTGTGATTGGATGATGCCGCGATTGGATGGATTGGAAGTTTGCCGTCAGGTAAAAGCAGATCCATCATTATCAACAATCTTTTTTATTTTGTTAACTGCTCGTGGTGCTGTAGAAGACCGGGTTGAAGGGCTAGATGCTGGAGCTGATGAGTTTTTGACAAAACCCGTTGAACTGGTTGAACTGAGGGCGCGTGTGAAAGCGGGATTGCGGTTAAACCGGGTATACCAAGCGCTGCAAGACCAGAAACAAATGCTGGAAGTGGAGTTGATGGAGGCGGCAGAATATGTGCGATCGCTCTTGCCCACGCCCATGACTGGCACTGTCAATATTGACGCGCGATTTGTGCCTTCTCGCCAACTAGGCGGCGATTGCTTTGATTATTACTGGCTGGACCCCGACTATCTAGCAATCTACCTGTTGGATGTCTCTGGGCATGGGTTAGGGGCGGCCTTGCCCTCGATTTCTGTATTGAATCTGCTGCGATCGCAATCGATGGATGGAGTGAACTTCTACCAACCCAATCACGTTCTGCGGGCATTGAATGAAACGTTCCAGATGGACGACCAGAACGATAAGTATTTCACAATTTGGTACGGCGTATACAATCAAGCCAAACGGCAACTGATTTATTCCAGTGCGGGTCATCCTCCTGCTCTCCTCCTCACCAACTCGCCTGAGCAAAAGACCACTGTGCAACGATTAAAGACTGTCAGTTTGCCGATCGGCATGATGCCAGACACCAAATTTGTGAACCAACGATGTGACATTGACGAGAACAGCACCCTCTACGTTTTTAGTGATGGAGTGTACGAAATCATGCAGCCGAATGGGGACATTTGGGGGTTGGATTGCTTTGTTGACATGCTGGCAGCCCATCGGGCAAGTATCACGACCTACGGCCTCAACTATGTGCTGGACTACGTAAAGACGCTTAGCCCCAATGAGTCTCTGGATGACGATTTGTCACTGTTGATGGTGAATTTTGACTGATTTTGTTATGACCCAAGTTTCCCCTAAACCGCCTGCATCTGCTCCAATTACGCCGCTTCATTTTCGTAAACAGCCCCTTTCCTGGCTTCGTGCTTTCTGGAAGTTCTCGCGTCCTCACACCATCATTGGCACCAGTTTGAGTGTACTGGCGCTGTCTGCGATCGCGACTTGGGGAACTGGCGCATGGGGTGCAGGGCTTGCATCCGTCCCATTTCCCGTGGACTCCTCCCTCCTCCCCACTTTGCTTGCTTGTTTATGTGGCAATGTCTACATCGTGGGTCTAAATCAGTTAGAGGACGTGGAGATCGATCGCATCAACAAGCCCCATCTCCCGATCGCATCAGGCGAATTTTCACGTCGCCAGGGTGTTCGCATCGTTAGTCTGTTGGGGCTGTTGGCACTGGTGATCGCCGTCGCTCAAGGCATTTATCTCCTGGCAATGGTTAGTATCAGTTTGCTGATTGGTACGGCCTACTCTCTGCCGCCAATTCGGTTGAAACGATTTCCGTTCTGGGCTTCAGTCTGTATCTTCACCGTTCGAGGTGTAGTGGTAAACCTGGGTTTATTTCTTCACTTTAATTCTGGGTTTCCCATTCCCCCACCGGTATGGGCTCTGACCTGGTTTATTGTGATATTCACGATCGCGATCGCCATTTTCAAAGATATTCCCGATGCAGAGGGCGATCGGCAGTATCACATTTCTACATTTACGCTGAAACTGGGGCAACGCCGGGTTTTTAATCTTGCTCGCTGGATTATCACCATTTGCTACCTGGGATTAATTGTGGCAGCCCTAGCAGGACTTCCGGGCATTAACTCCTGGCTGTTAATTGGAACTCACATTGTTGTGATTGCCGTGTTTTGGCTTCGTAGTTTCCGGGTAAATTTGCACGATAAAACGGCTATCACTCGGTTTTACCAATTCATCTGGAAGTTATTTTTTCTGCAATACATTTTGTTCCCGTTGGTTTGTCTTCCACTTTGACCACCCATTACACTGAATAAACTCTCAAACCCAACGACAACTATGATTGCCACATTGACTTCGTACCAGATTACTTGGGAAAAGTTGCCCGCCGATTTTGTGCTAGGTGATGAACCTGTAAACAACATTAACCAACCTGCGATCGCTGCCGTCCTCACCGAAAGCCTGGATGGAACTTGCCAATAAACTCCCTTCAGCTACGGGCAGCAAGCATCGAGCCGGAGATGTAAACTATGATTTTTCCAGCAACACGTCACAATAGCGGAGTAACAAGGTGAGGCGATCGTGGGCTTGATGCAAGCGTTGTTGAACTGTGGCGGGTTGTTTGGCTGCTTGCAGAAACATATTGTCCATGTTCAGCAGTCTAAGCTGCTTGTTGATCTCAACCTGCACCGACTGGATGTGGTGTTCCAGGTTCGCATTCAACTCGTTCAAGTCCAGTGCTAGAATCTGGTTCTGAAAAAAGTCCTGAAGTTTGGCAACAGAGGACTTTAGATGCGATCGATCAACAGTATCCTGAGAAAGCGCGTCTTTCAACTCTTCCAGGTTGAGCTTAAATTCCCGATAAATTTGGGAGTGAGATGGCGGCAGCATGGGACTTCACACAGTAAAAGTCATCCATTTAAGTTGTAACTGCAAATTAAGGTCACGTCATGGTACCGCAGATTAGAACCCACAAGGGCTTGAAATTCATTGGAGTAGAAACAAAAACCTCCAATCAGATGGAGATGAATAAAAAAACTGCCCAAATTCCTGGGTTATACCGCAAGTTTTTGAAAGAAGGATTAGAAGCAAAAATTCCCAATCGGGTTGACAGCGATCTTTATTTCGCTCTCTACACGAATTATGAAAGTGACCAAAACGGCCAGTATTCATTTATGCTGGCGGCTGAGGTCACTAGTTTGGATGAAGTGCCAGAGGGGATGATTGCGATCGAGATTCCCGCCGCCCAATATCTGGTATTTACGGTCAAGGGATCACTTCCCCAGGCATTAACCCGAACCTGGAAGGAAATTTGGAACTACTTTGCCAATAACAAAGTCTATCAACGAGCGTACACGGCTGACTTTGAACTCTACGACAAGAGTTTTCCAGAGCTAGTTGAAGTGTACATCGCGATTCAACAGTAAATTTTTCCGTTCCTGCTGATGAAAGTTCTTCGGCTCCTGTCTTTGGTGTTGCCAGTTAGCCTTTTGGGTTGGGCGATCGCGGTTCCAGTTCAAGCCCAACAACCCGCTCCCCCACAATCCGTTGAGTGTGAAATCTTAGTGGTGGGTGGCGGGTTCGCTGGAACCGCTGCCGCTTACGAAGGACTGCTAGCCGGACACACCGTTTGTCTCACCGAGATCACCGATTGGATTGGCGGGCAGGTTTCCGCTCAGGGAACCTCTGCCTTGGATGAAGCCCAACGGATGCGCAGTCTGCGGTTTTTTCCGCGGGGCTACAACGAATTTCGGCAACAGCTCTACGCCAAGTATGGCAGTTACAGTTCTGGCGATTGTTGGGTGAGTGCAGCCTGTTTTCTCCCCAGAGACGGACATGAGTTGTTATGGAAACAATTACAAGCTGCTGAGGCCAAAGGTGGCGGTCAGTTGAAATGGTTCCCTAACACCATCATCAAGAACTTGCGCTTCAGTGCGGATGGCAAGCAAATTACGCGCGCGATCGCGATTCAGCATCAGGCGGTGCCCGGTACTCCCCCCCTCAACACCGAACCGCTTTCCGCCATTATTGAAGATGCTTACCGCCTGCAAAACTCTCCCCGCCTCACCAAAACCCTGATCCACTTCACCCCTCTCGACAGGGCTGATGATAGTGCCTCGCTGCCCCAAGCCGCTGCTGCCCCCACCCCCTGGTATGTGATCGAAGCGACCGAAACTGGCGAGTTGATTGGACTAGCAGACATTCCCCATCGGCTGGGGCTTGATCCCGTTTCTGCTTACAATCCATCCTCACCTGTCACAACCAATGATCCCTATTGCACTCAAGGCTTTACCTACACGTTTGCGATGGAGCGGACTGGATCACCGCAACCACAGCCCGTTCCCAATTTTTATGCCCAATACGCGCCCTACTTCAGCTACGAGAACGAAAATAATGCCAGCGTCGATCGCGTGTTTACTTACCGCCGCATCTGGAGTCCAAATTATCGCCAGCGGCTACGACAATCTGGAGTCGGGGCGGTCATTTTGCCGGGTGATATTTCTATGCAGAATTGGACGTGGGGCAACGATTATCGTCCCGGCACTGCTCAAGACAATCTCATCTACACGCGCAACCAATTGCAGCAACGGGGAGAACTCGCTCCGGGCGGCTGGATGGGGGGATTGCGCACCGAAACCTTACGACGTGGCGAAGAGAATGCGATCGCCTACTATTACTGGCTGACGACTGGCACCACCGACTCTCAACTAGGTGAAGGCGTGAAGCAACCTGATCCCAACCATCGCTATCTCACTGGGTTAGATTCTCCGATGGGCACGGTGCATGGCTTATCCAAATATCCTTACATTCGTGAATCTCGCCGCATTATTGGCCGACCGTCGATCGCCTTTCCAAAGGGATTCAGCGTCAACGAAATTGATGTCTCCAAAATCGACTACCGAGGCGAAACCTACTACGAGCAAAACCTTCCTCCCGCTGTGTATCAACAGTTGTGGAAGTTGCTGTCCGGGTTAGAATTTCTCTCGTTGCCGCTAGATGAGCCGATCGACCCGCAGAAGATTACTCGCCGCACCCGCTCCACCATCTTTCCTGACTCGGTTGGCATCGCTCAATACGCGATGGACTTTCACCCCTGCATGGCCGAATCTCCTCCAGAAAAACCCGGTAACATTGAGCGCCCTGGAGTCCGACAGGCACATGGGCAGGCTTACCCTGGAGAAGTACCCTTGCGTGCCTTGATTCCTCAAAAGATAGATAATTTGCTCGTCACTGGCAAAAGTATTGCCAACAGCACGATCGCCGCTTCGGCTTACCGCGTTCATGGCTTTGAATGGTCTGTTGGGGCTGCCGCTGGCACAACAGCCTCATTTTCATTGACGAAGGGAGTTTTTCCGTATGAGTTGGTCGATGAAATCCCGCATCAAGAGCCGCTACTCACAAAACTGCGCCACCAGTTGCGAACCAATAACAATCCCACCGAATTTCCTGATACTTCGATCTTTAATCTGGATTGGGAAGAATGGCGAGTGTGGTAACAACTAGCAGGGGCACGATTCATTGCCACCATCTAGTGGCTGTTCGGCCTTGTTTTATACGTAGATTTCTTGACTCACCGGCTTTTTGTATCTCAACTGCGATCGCCCTACTTGGATGTGCAACCTGCACCGTTCAGGCCATTGCTTTGCCGACATCAAGCCGCGATCGACCAGTTCAAATTAGCCAGTTCAAAAATCCGACGTTGTACTGATATGTTCCGCAGTATTAGTCCTTCAAAGGGGGAACTCGGAAACGTGGAACTTGAGGGCGAGTGAGCAACGATCGCCAAAGCATTTCATAACTGCTAGTCATGGCGTTCACTGTAAAATGAGCGGTTGCCATTGCGCGAGCATTTTGCCCCAGCGCCTGTCGTTGTTCTGGCTGATCACGGCACCAGCGAAGCGCTTGCGCTAACCCAGCCACATCATTTTTCTCAACAAGTAAACCCGTTTGCCCATCCATTACGGCTTCTGGCATACTGCCAACGCGAGTCGCAATCACCGGACGCGCAGCCAGCATGGCCTCTACCATCGCCAACGGAAACCCTTCTGAGCGGGACGGCATCACTAAGGCATGACATTGAGCGAGATAATCGCGGGGATTGTCTACCCAGCCATGAAACTGAATGCGATCGCCAACTCCCAACTCCAGCGCTAACTCGGTCAACGATTCCCGCAGTTCGCCATCCCCCAGAATAAAAGCAGACACCCTTTCAACTTGAGCCAGTGATCGAATTAAAACATCATGCCCCTTCATGGCATCCAATCGGCCCACACTGGCAACTGTCATCTGGCCCTCAGATGCGGGATAGTCAGGCACAATATCAACATCGGGAACGCCATTGGGAATTGAAATCACTGAATCTCGGCCGAGTGCGTAAAAATCTTCCATGCGTCGAGAACTGGCAATCCCAACGGCAACATGAGCATCTACCCGTAGGGACAACATGCGCGATCGAAGCCAGATCGGTAAATGAGTTGTTCGCAGCGGTAGCTGATTGACCATCACAACACGCACGTTGGGCAGTAATAATGCGGCTGTAAGCCCTGTAGCACATGCCCAGGGACTACATAAATTACAGTGAATAATGTCAGGCTCTAACTGCCGGAAAACTTGCCAATGAGTAAAAGTTTCTGTCAACTTGCTATTGGGTAAAACAAACTTAGAACTATTTGAGCGTTGGGAGCTGATGAAGTCAACAACGAATTGGGACACTCCAATCACTGTGATTTCAAACTCACTGGCTGCGGTTGAAACTAGATGTTTTGAACTCACCTCGGCACCGCCAATTCCGAGCGAGTCTGTGTAGGCAATGACTTTAATTGGAGAGTGGTTAGACATCATGAAATAAGCTGATACTTTTCACGTCGCATCACATGTTGATAGATTTCCACATGCTTTTCTGCGACCGCTTCCCAGGAAAAGGACTGGCTATAGGCTTGCCCCGCCACACCAAGCTGTTTTCGCCAGTCATCGTCTTTGAGTAGATGATTCAGTGCCAGTGCTAGTTCGTTCACATGCCGGGGCGTGGTAAATTGCACTGGTGAATGGGTTAAGGCTGGATCGGGAGGAATCGATCGAGTGGCCACTACAGGCAAAGCGTGCGACATCAACGCCAGGAGTGAGCCGCTTTTCAACGTCACACCATGATTGAACGGAAGCACACCAACATCTGCGCCTGAGAGATATTGGGACACAGTTGCATCGTCCACATAACCAGTCATGTGTACCACAGATTGTAAGTTGAGGGTGACGATCGTGGTCTGGAGGCATTGCCAATGATCGGTCGCCTGTGCCGCCGGGAGTGCCAAACTTTCTACTCCACCCAGCAGCAATAACCGCGCCTGAGGCTGCATTACCGAAACTTGCTTGAAGGCCGACAGTAGCGTTTCCAATCCTTTGACTGGGTGCAAAAACCCAAAAAAGACAATCACAACCGAATCAGCCGACCAACCACACTGTCGCCGCAAGATTGTTCTTGCCTGGGTTCGATCTTGTATCAAAACATTGACATTTGCGCCGATCGGCACTTCATTTACCTTGGAGTCAAGTTTGGGTAGACGAGAGTGAATGATTTGAGTGGCAGAATAATTCGTTGTAATAATTGCGTCACTATGAGTTAACAAGAAGCCATCTTCTCGATCCCACCAGGAGTGAGACTGCCCCCAAGTTTTAATTTGCTCCAGTAACGATGCCGGTATCCATTTGGGTTGCCATTCCCACCAACCGTATTCATGAATGGTCGTGACAATCGGTTTGCGCCATCCTGTTGCTTTTAAGAGAGCTGGTAACAAAAATATTGCGCGATCGAACCCGTAGGTTCCCGCAGCATGTTGAATGTGTATTAAGTCGGCTGGAGTTTGATGCAACGATCGCACTAAAGAAACTAAATCTCGAAGCTCCCAACGATCTACAGTACCAAGGATATTTTTTTCTAGTGTGTTACGCGCTGCCTGATAGGTTGTTAGAACAGTTGAGTCAATCCCTCGCTGGTGAAGTTTACACCGTAAATGCGATGTATAATGCGCAACTCCACAATGATGAGGTTGATAGGTGCCAGCAACCAATGTAATCCGAGTCATTTCAAAGGCTCGTAAAAAATTCTTCAGCAGAGGTTGGATGAATTCCAACCATCTCCTCTAGTTCTGATTTCGTAATGCCTTTCTTGATGCTAGCGGCCATGCCTTGAATAATTTCAGCCGCATTTTCACAGACTAAATGAATTCCCAAAACTTGTTTTGAAGCTTGATTGATGACTAACTTAAGCAAGGCTTTATCAGCACACTGGTTCACACTGCTATATAGGGATTGAAACTCCACGCGATAGCACCGAATCAATTCATCGCCATATTTTGCTCTAGCATCCGCTTCTGTAAAGCCGACTGCTGCGGCTTCCGGTCGGGCAAAAACTGCCGAAGGCACATAGATGTAATCCACTGAGTGGGGGCGATTGCCAAACACAGTATCAGCAAATGCACGCCCTTCAGCTCGTGCGACTGGCGTTAAAGGTAGGCGATTCGTGCAATCGCCTACTGCAAAGATATTTGGTTGGCTGGTGCAACTGAACTGGTCAACCGCGATCGTCTTGCCATCAACTTCCACACCGGCATTTTCTAACCCTAGTCCATCCAGGTTTGGCACTCGCCCTACCGCACACAAGATGGTGTCTGCAACAAGGTGTCCTTCCTGATCGCCCTTCAACGTTAGCTTTAGTCCATCTGTTTTTGATTCAATTTGTTCAGCCGTTGTATTGCCAAAACTTTGAATTCCCCGGTTAATCAATCCTTGTCGAACATGGTTACGCAAGTCATCGTCAAACCCTTTCAAAATGGAATCGTCTCGATCCATTAAAGTGACTTCAACCCCAAAATATTGAAAGATGCTGGCAAATTCAACACCAATGTAGCCACTGCCAATAATAGCCAACCGCTTAGGAATTTCAGCTAAATAAAAGATATCGTCTGAGGTAACAGTGTGTTCAATTCCTGGTAAATCGGGCTTTAGTGGTTTGCCTCCTACGGCAATCAAGATCTTGTCGGCTGTAAGTTTACGATCGCCAACCTGGAGTGAGTGTTCATCAAGAAATGATGCGCAACTTCGAATAATTTCAACTCCCGATTGATCTAAAGCCTGCTGCTGAACTTGTCGGAGTCGCTCAACTTCTTGATCACGAACAGATTTGAACTTTTCCCAGTCAAATGATTCTACATGAATATTCCATCCATAGAGGGAAGCATCTTCTGCAAGGTGGGCAAAATCAGCCGCATATACCATTAGTTTTTTGCTAATGCATCCCTGGTTAACGCAAACACCGCCTAAATGATGTGACTCTACGATCGCCACTTTTGCACCATACCTTGCAGCCTGTTTTGCGCCCGCAATTCCACTGGAGCCTGCTCCAATTACTAATAAGTCATAATCATAAGACATAAGCAATTAGTCAAGTGTAGAGGTTAGTAGTCTCAGCTCTCCCATAGAAAAGCTTGCCCCTCTTGATGACTGCTGGCATCCACACACAGAAAGAGATTTGAAGATAGAAGTTGATCGTAAAACAACTTTATTGATCTTCTAGATTGAGCAAATGGCACAATAGTTTTATTTAAAGAAATAAAAAGTGAAACAAAGTAAATGAATGCAGGGATATCCATAAAATATCCCTGCGTCTGAATAATATTACTTACTATGGTTGCAGCAAAGAATTACTTCATTTGCTGCTCTTTAGCACGCACTTCAGAAAATGCCTTCAACCGAGAAACCACATTGTAAGCCTCTGGGCCTGGGTCAATTTGAGTTTGACTACCATCAATAGAACCGCCAATTTCGATCCAGGATTGTAATCCACCCTGGAGTTCTGCGACACGTTGAAAACCAGCTTGACGCAATTTCTCCGCCGCAGTACGACTTTGCTCGTCATTTTCTCCATAGATGTAAATGTCACGCTTGTGCTGCAAGCTTAAATCTGCTGCATCGGGAAGCATATCACTAGGGGTGTTCAACGCGCCCAGGATATGACATTTGTGAAACGCCTCACGATCACGCACATCTAGAATAGTCAGGTTTGGCTCTCCCCAATTAAGCCGAGACTTTAACTCATGGGCATTTGCTTGATTCTTAAAGACTGATGCCGGAGGCGTTGGCACAGGCAACTTGTTTGCTTGCTGCTTGAAAGCATCTTTCGCCTTTGCTGCTGCATCTTCTTCTGCCTCATGCAGTTTCTGGAAGTTTTCGGGAATTTCCTTTGCAGCCTTATCCGTAATCTCTTGCATGTTATCCATCGGCTTATGAATTCACTCTACAGCCACAAACGTATCGAATAAAGTACTCAATTTCCTCTTACTTGAGAAGGAATAGACACGGCTCTCTCACTCTAGTAGCCTTCAGCCTGCTACCTATACCAAAGCGCCTTTGCCAAGACTAGAGAAGTCCTTTAAGCTATCTCTCCTGCTCCTGTTGATATGAAGGTTGGGGTGACAGCGAATTGGACACATCTTTCATCGTAATTCTGCTTTTAACCTTGAAAGAATTTGAAGCATTTCACCTAAAGACTGATTGAATTCATATGTTCATTTTTATTAAGTTTACAGGCTATATTTTCAGCCTATTTCTTTCGACAGATGTATAGCTGATGGTCACTTTATATTGTTGATCCAAGCAGATTCTTATGAACTAAAAATTGCGACATTGCTGGGAGGGAATAGCATGGTATACGGTGAAGAACCAAGAGGAAGGGTAGTAGATCGAGTATCAACGGTTCCTGCTGTTGACTATCACGATCGTGTTCGCTGGGGGCCAATTTTGGCAGGGTTATTTGTTGCTATCAGTTCACAGCTTGTGTTGAGTGGAATTGCGGCGGCGATTGGATTAACTGCGATCTCGGGTTCTGGCGCACCGCGTTCTAATGCGGGTGATATCGGGGTTGGGGTTGGAATTGGTGCGATCATCAGTTTGCTAATTTCCTTGTTTTTAGGTGGATGGATTACCTCGCGCGCCTGTGGCCCAATTAACCGCAGTACAGCGTTGCTAAACGGTGCTATTCTTTGGGCAACAACCTTAGCAATTAGTGGTTGGCTCTTATCCAGTGGTGTATCTGGCGCATTTGGAGTTGTTGCATCGAATGCAGGTGAGATACTTAATCAGGCCCAGCAAAGTGGTGTAGATCCTGCAAATGTTGACCCCAATGTTTCTGCTCAACAGGCACGTGATATTGCTGGTAACGCAGCGAAGGTTGGTTGGTCATTTGCGCTTGGTTCTTTACTGGGTTTAATTGCTGCTCTGATTGGTGCCACTGTGGGCAATAAGTCGTCTCGAGTAGAGACTCATCGGACTCCAGATCAAACTTATTCTTCATAGAACGCTATACGCTTCCTAACAAAAGGAGGTTTCCTAACAAAAAAAGACGAAGGGGATGTCTCCTTCGTCTTTGAAATTAATTGATCAAACTGAATGCGAATTTGTAACTAAACGATCGCTACTTAACAGATACTTTCGCTCCAGCTTCTTCAAGCTGCTTTTTGGCATCTTCGGCAGCGTCCTTGGCGATCGCTTCTTTGACCGGTTTGGGTGCAGCTTCCACCAAATCTTTCGCTTCTTTTAGACCTAAACCTGTCAAAGTCCGAACGACCTTGAGAATAGCAATCTTCTTGTCGGCGGGAACTTCTTCCAGCACCACATCGAATTCTGTCTTCTCTTCGACTTCTTCGGCAGGTGCTGCTGCCCCTGCACCTGGAGCTGCCATCATCATCATGCCACCAGCCGGAGCTGCCGCACTGACGCCAAAGGCTTCTTCGATTTGTTTGACCAGTTCAGCCGCTTCCAATAAAGTCAGCGTTTTTAACTTGTCGAGAATTTCATCGGTAACCGCAGACATGGGAATCTCCTTGAATGAATAGTTGAAACTTGTGGAATGTAAGTAAAACAGTGGGTATAGGCGGTTGTTGTCTCCATTCAGTTGATGGGCAACCGACTATGGTCAAGCTGCTTGTTTGTCTTTGTCGGCCACAGCTTGAATTGCTCGTACCAGCGAGGACGGCACCTGGTTGATCCCGATCGCCACTTTGGCCGTAACACTGTTGATCGCACCGGCAATTTGCGCCATGAGTTGTTCTTTGGATGGTAGATCTGCGATCGCTTTCACATCATCCTGGGACAACGCCCGACCTTCCATCACGCCACCACGAAGTTCGGTCTTCTTGGATGCCTTCTGGAAGTCTTGGTAGGCTTTGAGTGCGCCGCCAATATCGTCCTTGATCAACACGAAGGCAGACGTTTCCTTTAGGAACTTGGTCATTGGTTCCCAGGTTGAATCCCCCTCCACGGCAATCCGCATCAAGGTATTCTTGGCCACCTTACAGGTCGCGCCAGTTGGCAGAAGCCGCTTGCGCAAGTCCGTAATTTCTGCAACTGACAGTCCTTTGTAATCGATCACGATCGCCAGTTGAGATTGACTGAGCGACTCTTTCAACTCAGCAACCATCTCTTTTTTGTCTTCTAACGTTTTACCCATTTCTATCTCACCTCCTGAGGTTTGGCTGTTGAAGAACAAACTTTGAACCTGCTCCACCAATCAAAAACCCCGACAACATGCCGGGGTTCGATTCATTAGTAAGTCGTTTCAACAGCCGGAAACGCTACTTACGAAGATCGAAACCTCGGCAGGAAAATTAAGCATTGCACCTGCTGTCTAGGGCTTCATGATTTAGTTGTCGAGAATTGGCATTAAATCCCTCTGCGTGTAATGGTTAGGCAGCCTCACCGAGTTTCAGATCTCGAAGTGCTGCAATATCAACTTGAATAGAAGGCCCCATCGTGGCAGATACATAAACGGTGCGCCAATACCGACCTTTCGCACCGGAAGGCCGATTTCGATCGATCGTTTCCTGCAATGCTTTCAAGTTCACCAACAAATCTTCAGCAGAAAAGTCTACCTTACCAAATAAAACGTGAGCAATCCCAGTTTTGTCAGCCCGGAATTCCAGTTTTCCGGCCTTAAATTCGGCGATCGCTTGCGCCAAGTCAAACGTCACCGTTCCGCCTTTAGGCGAAGGCATTAAGCCACGAGGACCAAGCAACTTACCCAATTTAGCGACTTGAGGCATCACATCTGGCGTTGCAATGAGCAAATCGAAATCCATCATTCCTTTCTGGATCGAATCGATCAACTCCTCTGAACCCGCAATGTCGGCTCCGGAGTTAGTTGCCTCCGTCACTTTCTCTCCACGGGCAATCACAGCTACCCGCACAGTTTGTCCCGTTCCCTTCGGTAAAGCCACCGTTGTTCGCAACTGTTGGTCTGTGTACTTAGGATCAATCCCCAGCCGAATGTGTGCTTCCGCCGATTCGGTAAACTTCGCGGTTGCAGTTTCCTTCAACAGTTGTAGGGCTTCCAGGGGCGCGTAAGCACGGTCTTCTACCTTTGCCTGCGCCTCTCTTAATCGCTTCGAAATCTTAGCCATCTTTACTCCTGGGGTCTTAACGAGTTCGCACTCTCCCCCGCTAACGTTTACAGTCTAGTCGTTGATGGTTACACCCATGTTACGGGCAGTACCTTCCACAATTCGCATCGCTGCCTCAATGTCATTTGCATTCAGGTCAGGCATTTTGGTTTGAGCAATCTCGCGCAGTTGAGCGCGGCTAATTGATCCAACCTTTTTCCGGTTCGGCTCGCCAGATCCCCGTTCCACACCTGCTGCTTTTTGAATCAAAACAGAGGCCGGAGGAGTTTTCAAAACGAACGTAAAACTCCGGTCTTCGTACACCGAAATTTCGACCGGAATCACCATGCCAACCTGATCGGAGGTTTTGGCATTGTATTCCTTACAAAACATCATGATGTTAACTCCATGTTGACCCAAAGCAGGACCAACAGGGGGAGCAGGGTTGGCTTTTCCGGCTGGAAGCGCCAACTTAATCATTGCAACAACCTTTTTTGCCATTGTTAACTCTGCTTCTGAACCTGATTAAACTCCAGTTCTACCGGAGTATCGCGACCAAAGATTGAAAGTAGCGCCTTCAGCTTGCTGCGTTCTGGGCTAACCTCAATTACCTCGCCTTCAAAGTCTTTAAATGGACCTGAAAGAACCAGGATTTTATCGCCAGGAGCCATGTCAATTTTGACAACTGGCTCTTGCTCCTGAGCTTGCTTGAAGATGCGTTCAACTTCAGTTGGACTCAGAGGCATCGGCTTTACGTGACCTCGTCCCCGACCGGGACGACGTTGCTCAGCACCCACAAAGTTAATCACGTTGGGGGTATTCTTCACAACCAGCCAGGCTTCATCATCGAGTTTCCACTCCTGGGTCTCAGCATCCCAGTTTCGCTTCATCCGAATCAGAACATAACCTGGAAAAACTTTTTCCTCAGTATTTTGACGGCTTCCATCTTTGCGAATTTTAACCGCTGGAGTTTGAGGAATTTCGATCTGCAAGATTTTGTCTACTACATCCAGAGTGTGAATGCGTTGCTCTAAATTTGCTTTGACTCGCTTCTCACAGCCAGAGGCCACCTGCACAGCATACCAGCGACTGGAATCTGAGCCGACTGATTCCTCTGTTTCATTCATTTGCTCTTGAAATTGAGCCAGGCTTTGAGATTCATCGGATGTATAAGTCATCTGAACACCTGCCCCGCTGCCCAAGCAAAGAAATTATCAACCAGGTAGATTAATGTGGTGGAAAGCACTACCATCAAAACGACAGCCAGAGACTCACTGATCAGTTGCTGGCGACTTGGCCAAACAACTTTGTTCAGTTCCTCTTTAGTTTCTTGCAGGAAGGTTTTGACGTTGAATCCAGGCTGCGATAGCTGCTTTTGTGAATCTGCTGCGTCTTTTTTCGCCGCGACCTCGACATCTTTTTTTGCCACGACTCGCTCGTCTCCTGTCGTTAGAATGGTTGGCTGCTAATTAGAAGGTTACGTTCTCTAATTAGGATCTCTTGCGAATGCTGCTACAGATTTTGCTAAAGACTTTTGGCGCTGATCTTGAAAAATTAGTTGCACCAAAAAACCTTGCGCAAAATTCGCGCTTGTCTAGCATAACATTCTTGTCTCAGACGCGGGTAGGAATCTAATAAGATTTTTGGAAGGAGCTTTAGATGATGGATGCAGTGGATCTTGCCTTTATGTCGGCAGTTGAGCAGGCGAAATTAATACGATCGAAAGAAATTTCTCCTTGGGAATTAGTCAATGTTTATCTGGAGCGGATTCAGCAGTTTAATTCACAGCTAGGTTGCTATGTGTTTACGGCGGCAGAGCAGGCGATCGCTGATGCGACGACCAAAACCGAACAGTTGATGCGTACATCTATGGAGGAATTGCCCCCTTTTTTTGGCGTGCCCATTTCGATTAAAGACTTGAATCCGGTGGCGAATATGCCCTGTGCCTATGGCGTGCGCTGGTTGAAAAAGCGCATGGCTCAGGATGACGATGGAGTGGTCAGAAAAATTAGAAATGCCGGATTTGTCATTTTAGGGAAAACGGCTACGTCTGAGATGGGTACTTTGCCTTACACGGAACCGGATGGTTTTCCCCCCGCACGCAATCCATGGCATTTGGACTACACGCCGGGGGGGTCTAGCGGCGGGGCCGGTGCGGCTCTGGCCGCAGGTTTGTGTGCTGTTGCTCATGGTTCAGATGGTGGTGGGTCGGTACGGGGGCCGGCTTTTTGCTGTGGGTTGGTGGGGATTAAACCATCGCGTGGTCGGGTGAGTTATGCCCCGTTGGGAGAACGCTTGGGCGGTTTGGCGACAAATGGTGTCTTGGGGCGATCGGTGCTGGATGCCGCCGCTTTATTAGACGTGATGTCGGGTTACGTAACGGGTGATCCTTACTGGCTTCCCAATCCGGAGGCTACTTTCGTGGCTGCTGTAACTTCACCGCCACGCAGATTACGGATCGGCTTTGCGATCGCAATCCCGCCTTTAGGAGAAGCGGAAACGACGTGCAAGCAGGCGGTATTGGAGACGGCCAAGCGCCTGGAAGCTTTGGGACATGAGGTTGAACCGATCGCCTTTCCTGATGTGAGTGACTTGATTGAGCCGTTTACCATCATTTTTCAGGCGTTGTTAAATGAAGTGGGGATTCCGGAGCCTTTGCTAGGTCGGATGAATCGCTGGTTTTCGGTGCGATCGCGGTTGTGTTCCTGTGGTGCGTATCTCCGGGCAACGACCAAAGTAGAAATCATTTCGCGGCGAATCGTGGCGGCTTTTGAGCCGATCGATGTCATGTTGTTGCCGACTTACCTCCACCCAACGATTCAAGTGGGTGAATGGGCGCGTTATCGCCCTAGCAAGACATTAGAAAAAATTGTGCAGTGGATTGCGCCCTGCCCACCGTTTAATGCAACCGGCCAACCGGCGATCGCGATCCCAACTGGATTTGACGCGAACGGCTTGCCAATCGGGGTGCAATTAGCTGGTCACCCAGCGGCTGAAGCGACCCTCCTTGCCCTAGCCGCAGAATTGGAAGCGGTTTATCCCTGGAGTCATCAGCGGCCACCCCTGTCTACGCACTTGGCAGATGGGCTGTGAGAACGGAACTAAAAAATACCTCTTGCTTGTGCAAATGCAACTTGACGATCGCCCCGTTGGGAATTCGGATTGATTGAATAAAATTGCAGAATTTATCCATAGATTTGGGGGTAATTTCGGCGTGTGGTACCAGGCTGGCCCACAGAACTGCTCTGATAAAGCCCGAATGACTAAAGACCAGGATTGTCTGGCCTTCTCGTTGACGAAGTTGTTCATGCAAAGTGGCAACGCGCTGCATCAAACTGGCAAACGACTCAGCCTCATCGCCATCCCGGTAGAACGGATCACGCCGTTGCCAGTAGGTTTTACAAAGTTGTAGCAGTTCCGTGTGAGTTACCTTCCTCCCAGGTTCCGCTACGTAGTCAAACTCTTGGACGGGCCACTCCGCCTGAACGCACTGCGGAAAGCGGTTAATAGTTGGTTCAGCAGTCTGTTTAGCCCGTAAGTAGGGAGATGTGACGACGAGGTTTGGTTCCGGCACAATGGTTGCAATCGCTGCTGCTTGCTGATGCCCTTGAGCAGTGAGCTGGGTCAGTTCTGTGGGTTTTATTGTGGGTAGCCCTACATTCGATTCACTTTCTCCGTGTCGAATTAGCCAAACTGCAATCATTTCTCACCCAAACGCCATCCTGGTTTGACCACCTGGCGAGGACGAGCAATGACCAGGGCATCATTGGGAACGCTCTCGGTGACTGTTGAGCCTGCTGCCACCGTGACATCATCGCCCAGGGTAATGGGAGCAACTAGCACGCTGTTCGAGCCGGTTTTAACCCGATCGCCGAGCGTTGTGCGATGTTTTTTCACGCCATCATAGTTTGCTGTGATGGTGCCTGCACCGATGTTGACTTGATTACCAGCGGTGGTATCGCCCAAATAAGAAAGATGGGCTACATTCGTCCGATCGCCCAGGCTTGTATTTTTTAGTTCAACAAAGTTCCCAATCCGGCAAGTTTGCCCCACTTCCACATGGCCCCGCAAATGGGCATAAGGTCCAATGCGGGTGCTAGCGGCAATAGAACTGTCGGAAACAACGGAAAAAAGAACCGTCACATTCTTCCCAATCCGGCTATTTTCAATTAAGCTACCCGGTCCGATGCGGCTGCCTGTTCCAATAACGGTTGTGCCACGCAGATGAGTTTGAGGTTCAATAACGACATCCGCTTCTAATCGCACCGAATCGTCGATCGTAATACTGTCTGGGTCAATCAGGGTAACTCCTTTGCGCATCCAATCATCCTTGATGCGAGTTTGCAGAATGCTGTAGGCATCAGCGAGTTGCTTGCGATCGTTAATTCCCAAGATTTCTTGATAGTCATCAACATCAAACACCGTCACTGGGCTGAGATAATTCACAGCATCAGTCAAGTAATACTCTTTTTGGTCGTTCTCCGTCGTTAATTTGGGTAAAACCTCCGCCAAATCTTGCCAACGGAAGCAGTAAACTCCAGCATTAATTCGACGATTTTGCTTTTGAGCTGGCGAGCAATCGCGGTCTTCAACAATTTGTTGTAGAATGCTCTGTCCATCACAAAAAACCCTGCCATATCCTTTGGGGTCGGGCAAATGAGCAGTCAGGATTGTGGCTGGATGCTGATTTTCTTGATGGGTTTGAAGTAGCAGTTGCAAAGTTTCTGGACGAAGCAGGGGCACATCTCCATTCAAAATCAACAGGTCACCTTCAAATCCTTGCAGGTGTGGCAAAAGTTGTTGAACCGCATGACCTGTTCCCAATTGCTCTGGTTGTTCAACAAATTCTAGCGGTGGGAGATGTTGTTCGTCTGATTGGGTATGGGCTAAAGCTTCGGTCACTAACTCGGCACGATAGCCGACTATCACTAAACGCCGAATGGGTTGTAAATCTTTCACTCTACTCAATACCCATTCAATCAGCGATCGCCCACCCAGTTGATGTAAAACTTTAGGCAAGTCCGACTTCATTCGCGTTCCACGCCCAGCCGCCAAGATTGCTACTGCTACCATGCCATTTTGCCTATCAACATTTGTCTCTAAGCTTATCGGAGAAGGCGCAGGAGATGAAGCATTCCCCATTCTGTTCATGCTGCCGACGTTGTGGGTTTCTGGGTCGAAGTAGCCGAATTTGGGTTTGAACTATTGATTCGTTCTGGTGATTTCTTGATGGCGTTGGTTTCAGAGCGTTGAATAAAGTCTTTGAACTTCTCAACTAAATCTGGGTTCCGCCATCCCTTCACGGTTTCTTCACTAATCATGATGAGCGCTTCCTCTGAGGTAAAAGCTCGCTTGTAAGGGCGTTCGCTGGTTAAGGCATCATAAATATCCACCAGTTGAAACACTTGGGCTAGAAATGGAATTTGCTCACCGACTAAACCATCTGGATAGCCAGAACCATCCCAGCGCTCGTGATGATGGCGAATGATGGGTACAACTCCCCGCATTGTTCGTAATGGTTGGCAAATTCGTTCTCCGATCAACACATGCTGCCGCATAATCTCCCATTCTTCGGGCGTCAGCTTTCCAGGTTTGAGGAGTACGGCGTCAGGAATGCCGACTTTGCCAATATCGTGCAAATAGCCGCCCCACATCAAATCCCGAATTTCATGTCGTGGTAAGCCCAGGTATTCTCCAAACGCCTGACCACGTTGCACGAGTCGTTCGCAATGGTCGCCAGTGTTTGGGTCACGACTTTCGATCGTCTGCGCGATGGAAAATAGTACCTGCTCAGCATGATCAAGATCCTCGTTGAGGCGCTTCTGTCGAATTAACGAACGCACGCGAGCAGATAGTTCTAGTTGGTCAAATGGTTTAGTCAAAAAATCATCTCCACCTGCTTCAATGCCGCGGACCCGAGACCGGCGATCGTCCAGCGCCGTCACAAACACGATCGGGGTCAGCCGTGTGTGTTCATCCTGTTTCAACCGACGGCATACCTCAAATCCGTCCATACCTGGCATCATCACATCTAACAAAATCAAATCTGGATTGCCTGAACTGACGACTGTCAATGCTGCTGGTCCGCTATCTGCTTCGATTACGTCATACCCTTCGACAGATAACAATGCAACTGCAGTCATGCGGCTAGAAGGATGGTCGTCAACCACAAGAACTCGAGGCCGTTCTGATAGATGATTCACGGGAGCAAAACCTTTTGCAAAAAAAGTAGTAGAAGCAAATGACAGGGCTGATGAAACAACTCTACTGAGTAAATTCCTTAACAAATGCCTCTACAGTATGGTCAAACACTCACGCTGAGAAATCAGGTTTTTCACGGAGATCAAATCCTGCGATCGCATCATTATATGAAAATCGCGAACAAGATGAAGGTTGCAAAAATGCAACTAAGGTTGCTGAAAAAAATTAATGGGTGTGGGATTAAATGACGATGCTGCATGCGGTTGATTGGTTGAAGGCACAGTTTCCTCATCAAGCAAAGCCTTTTCCCCATCCACCACCGGAGTGTATCTTGTGCCATGCAATGTTACGTCTGTAATCTCGGTTCGGCATCGACGACAGAGCCAATAGGAGCGTCCTGAACGAAAATGGTGCAACAAGGTATCTGAACAGAGTGGGCAGGTAGCCATTTCTTAAAAATCCATTATTTAGAGTGATTTTAAAGGCGATGAAAGCAGCCAGCGATCGCTGCTGAAATTCAAACAAGCACTACCCAGGATGAAAGTTCAAGTGCTTAATTCATTGATTGCTTTATTTATTTTCGGTATGCAAGTAATTCCAAGCTTTAATAGTCTTATTGTGGCCTTTCCACTCTTGAGACTCTTGTAACATCAAGTACAAATTTAAATAAGTTTAGATAAACGTTAAGTTCGATAATAAGACGGCTAGCCATCTCTCCAGTAACGCTAGTGAGCGGATAACGCTAGGATTATTAACAAAAGCAGTTATTGGAACACAAGGTGAACTATGTCTGAGACACTCACGCTCACAACCGAGAACGTTGAAACCGTACTCGATGAGATGCGCCCTTATCTACTCGCAGACGGTGGCAACGTAGAATTAGTAGAGATTGATGGTCCAGTGGTGAAACTGCGGCTTCAGGGGGCTTGCGGCTCTTGCCCCAGCTCTGCGATGACATTAAGGATGGGAATCGAGCGCAGGTTACGTGAATTTATCCCTGAAATTGCCGAAGTGGAGCAAGTGCTGTAAAAGGATTCTAGGGAGTAGAAAGTAGTGGTTTAGACTATACTCCCTACTTCCTGTTCCTCACTCCTGATATACAGATGCCTTATCCTCTTTATGTCGCTTTTATCTGGCACCAGCATCAACCTCTATACAAGAGTCGCGCTGAATCTAGTACTACTAATGGGCGTTATCGATTGCCCTGGGTGCGCTTACACGGAACCAAAGATTACTTGGATTTGATGCTGATTTTAGAGCGGCATCCTTCCCTCCATCAAACGGTCAATCTGGTGCCGTCCTTGATCTTGCAAATTGAAGACTATGTAGCAGGCACTGCGCTCGATCCTTACTTGAGGATTGCGCTTACGCCTTCAGAGCAGCTTTCGTCGGAGCAGAAGGAATTTGCGATCGCCCATTTCTTTGATGGCAACCACCACACTCTAATTGACCCCCATCCTCGTTATTCCGAACTATTCCACCAACGGCAAGACAAGGGCGCGGAATGGTGTCTGGAGACCTGGACAGAGCAGGACTATAGCGACCTAGCCGCGTGGCATAACTTGTCGTGGATTGATCCCATCTTTTGGGATGATGCCGAGATTGCGGGGTGGCTAGAGCAAGGAAAAGGGTTTACCCTCGGCGATCGTCAGCGAATTCACACCAAACAAAAAGAAATCCTCAACCGCATTATTCCTCAACATCGGCGAATGCAGGAGGCAGGGCAAATTGAAGTCACTACAACCCCTTACACTCATCCCATCTTGCCGTTGCTGGCCGATACCAATGCTGGGCGGGTAGCGGTTCCCGAAATGACTTTGCCGAATTATCGGTTTCAATGGGCAGAAGACATCCCGCGTCATTTGCGCAAAGCGAAGGCCATCTATGAAGACCGATTTGGACGCAGTCCCAAAGGCTTGTGGCCCTCTGAACAGTCGGTTAGTCCAGAAATTTTGCCCTATATCTCCGAACACGGCTTTCAGTGGATTTGTTCAGACGAAGCCGTGTTGGGTTGGTCGATCAACCAGTTTTTTAGCCGAGATGGTTCTGGCAATGTATACGAACCAGAGGCGTTGTATCAGCCCTATCGCCTGGAGACTCCCCACGGGGATTTGGCGATCGTGTTCCGCGATCATCGCCTGTCTGATCTGATTGGATTTACTTACAGCAATATGGAGCCTGGCCACGCTGCGCGGGATTTGGTGGGACATTTGGAAGCGATCGCTCGTTCCTTGAAGTCTCGGCAACCCACCGGGCATTCGTCTCTAGATCAGCCGCGGTTAGTGACGATCGCGCTGGATGGCGAGAACTGCTGGGAGTTTTACCAACAAGACGGATTGCCCTTCCTCACCGCACTCTACGAAATTCTCAGCCACCATACGGACATCAAGCTAGTGACCGTTTCAGAATTTATTGAGCAATTTCCGCCGACCGCCACGATTCCAGCAGAAAAGCTACACAGCGGCTCCTGGGTTGATGGAAACTTCACAACCTGGATTGGTGATCCAGTTAAAAATCGTGCTTGGGACTTGCTTACTACCGCTCGCCAAACCTTAGCAAACCATCCCGAAGCCACGGAAGACACTAACCCCGAAGCGTGGGAAGCATTGTATGCGGCGGAAGGATCGGATTGGTTTTGGTGGTTTGGTAAAGGGCATACCTCTAATCAAGATGCGATGTTTGATCAGTTGTTTCGGGAGCATTTGGCAGCGTTATATCAAGCCCTCAATGAACCAGTCCCACCGGAAGTGCGGCGGCCATTAGAGTTACATATTGCTGGGGGCGATCGCACCCCTGAAGGTTTTATTCATCCTTACATTGATGGGTATGCCGATGAACAGGACTGGGACAAAGCCGGACGATTTGAAATTGGTGGGGCACGCGGCACCATGCACCGTAGCAGCACGATTCAACGGCTCTGGTATGGGGTGGATCACCTAAACTTTTATGTCCGGCTCGATTTCAAATCTGGTTCTAAAATCGGTGTTGATTGCCCACCTGAACTTAATTTGCTCTGGTTCTATCCGGGCCAAACGATGCACAACAACCCAGTCCCCCTGGTCGATTTACCCGATGAACCACCCCTCAACTATTTATTTCATCACCACCTCGGTGTGAACTTACTAACTCAAACGCTCTGGTTTCAGGAAGCTGGAGAAGGGCGACGCTGGCATTCACGGGCGAGCCGCGCTGAGGTCGGATTTGCGTCCTGTTTGGAGTTAGCTGTGCCCTGGATTGACCTGCAAGCTGAGCCAGATTGGACGCTGCAACTAGTCCTGATTTTGTCTGATGGTGGCCGCTACCGGACTTATTTACCGGAAAACGCTTTGGTTCCTTTAACTGTTCCTTAACTCAAAGAAAGAACGCCCCAACGGGCGTTCTTTCGCTCGTGGTTGGATTTAGTGAATTGATCCTAGCTAGCTTTACTTTTGGGCTTTACGGCGACGCATGGCTGCGAATCCCGCTCCAGCTAGGGCAATCCCTGCCATGGTTGTTGGTTCGGGAACAGCAGCAGCAGGGGCAGCTTCAACCGCGATCGCGGAAACATCCCAGCCATCACGATCGTTGACTCGCGCAGATTTGTCCACAAGTTTAACGTACTGGTAGACTTCGCCTGCGGCTAACTTGACTGCGGTTCCTTGCTTGGTGTTGTAGGTTCCATCAGCAATGTTTTTCACCAAGCTGACAAATGTCCAGTCGTCCAGGCTTTTCCCAACGTAAACTTCAACTTGCTCATCGTAATCTGATTGCTTTGATTTCTTTCCCCAAGTGGTTTCCCATAACCGAACTTCATTTTGAAACAGGGTGCCAAAGCTAAAAATGGCTGAACCGCCCAAACCCAAACTCAGAAATTTTTGGTTCCCCGATGCATAAACTTCGCCTGTAGGGGTTATAAAGGCTCCCAAAGCTTCTTCAGGATTGTCGCGATCGTTCGCAACAGTTGTGACCTTACCGCTGTAAGTTGCGAATCCAGCCTCGTAAGATTCAACTTTAGTTGCAAAGGTGAGGCTGCTGGCGTGAGCTGGCAAGTTAGCAATAGCAACTGTCAACAGGACAACAGGAGCGCCGAGTAGAGCAGAGGTGAGAGTTTTCATGAGGTGCAAAGTTCAAATCGTTTATATGGATGTGTCGAACTTAGCTCTAGCCCTTGATGACAGGAAAGATTGAGATTTGAATCTTTGTGGTAGCCCTATAGTGTGCTTCTAAACTCCCGGAATTTTGTAATGGATTTGGCCTAAAGCTCGGTCTGGCTTGATTTTTAGGCATTCAGTGAAAGTGCTTAAGTAGATTTGATGAGGGTTTGTGGGGACTGGGTGGAATGCTGGTGCTGGCTTTATGCGCTTACGAGGAAAACCGAATAGCGGTAGGATGAGGAATGCAAATTAGGGAACTACTCGCGATCGCTATGTCTACAGCTTGTGTCATCGGTTTGGGCAAGTCGGGAGTGGCAGCCGCTCGATTACTCAAAAAAGATGGATGGCAGGTGATTGTGAGCGATTGCGGAACTGCTCCCGCCCTGCAAGCACAAGCTCAATCCCTGACGGCGGAAGGCATTACGGTTCAATTAGGCGATCGGTTTGACCCAGAAATCACGCAATCTCGGTTAATCGTTGTCAGCCCTGGTGTGCCGTGGGATATTCCGGGTTTAGTCCGAGCGCGAGAACTGGGTCTTGAAACGATCGGTGAAATGGAGTTGGCCTGGAGACATCTGCGAGAGATTCCCTGGATTGGGATTACTGGCACGAACGGCAAAACTACAACAACAGCGCTGATTGGGGCAATTTTTCAAGCGGCGGGATTTTATGCGCCACCGTTTGGCAACATTGGTTATGCTGCGTGTGAGGTTGCTTTAGCCGATCGTAAACCGGATTGGGCGATCGCTGAACTGAGCAGTTACCAAATCGAGGCATCGCCCACTGTTGTTCCCAAAATTGCAGTCTGGACAACATTTACGCCCGATCACTTGAGTCGCCACAAAACCCTGGAGCGGTACTACGACATCAAAGCTCAGTTGCTGGAACGGGCACAATTTCAAGTTTTCAATGGCGATGATCCCTATTTACACATGGTTGGCAAGGGCGTTACTGCCCCTGTTCGTGCAGATGCTTGCTGGACGAGTATTACCGGAAAAGCAAACCTAATTGGCGATCCAACTCAGGGACTTTACATTGAAGATAACTGGGTGCGTACCACCAGCGAGTTAATTATGCCTGCAAATCTGCTGAAGATGCCGGGACAGCACAATCGGCAAAATATGTTGATGGCGATCGCGGTAGCACGACTGGCGGGCGTTGATAAAACGGGGATTGCGCAAGCCATTGCGAGTTTTCCGGGCGTTCCACATCGATTGGAATACATTTGCACCTGGCAAGGCGTTGACTTTATCAATGACAGCAAAGCCACTAATTATGATGCGGCGGCGGTGGGTTTATCCTCGGTGAAAAGCCCTGTAATTTTGATCGCAGGTGGAGAAGCGAAAGAAGGCGACGATCGGCTCTGGCTCGATCACATTCAACAACAAGTTGCAACTGTATTGCTCATTGGTTCTGCTGCAACAGCCTTTGCTCAACGGCTGGAACAGATGGGATATTTTCAATACGAAATTGTGGAAACGATGGAACGAGCAATTCGGCGAGCAACTGAACTAGTCCGCCAATTGAAAGTAGCAACCGTTCTGCTTTCACCGGCCTGTGCCAGTTTTGATCAGTATCCCAACTTTGAGGAACGCGGCGAGCATTTTCGTCAGTTGTGTTTACAAGCATTCACAAACTGAGGCTTCAAATTTTACTTTCATACTGATGCTGGAGGCTTTACAAAAGCTTCATGCATGCCGTAATACGGCACACTCAGACCGCTGATGATTTGCCCTTAAGATGATGCAGTTGCCGTAGAAAAATACATGGGAGATCGTCACATGGGCGTTTGGCAAGGGGTATCGTTTGGCACGTTGATCACGATCGGCTCTATCATTTCACTCCAAAGTCAAGCACTAGCCGCCAAAATTGTGCTGACAAATGATGACGGTTATCAGGCAGAAGGTATCAGCGTTATGTACGAAAAGTTGATAGCCGCAGGTCATCAAGTCACGTTGGTTGCCCCTAAATCAAACCAGAGTGGGATCGGGACATCGATTGACGCAACGCGAATTTTGCGGCCACTGGAGTTGGTTAACTATGAGCCGAATAAGTGGTACGTAGATTCCACTCCAACGATTGCCACCTGGGCCGCACTGGATTACATCCTGCGTAATGAACAGCCAGATTTATTAGTTTCTGGGATTAACCAAGGAGAAAATGTTGGCAATACCGCGGTTTCATCAGGAACCGTAAGTGCTGCGGTTGCTGCGTTGTATCGAGGGGTGCCTGCGATCGCGGTGAGTGCTGGAATTAACCTGGCAGAAAGCAGTACTGGTTTTCCTAGCACTAGCATTGCATATCAAACCAGTGCCGATTACGTCGTGAGTCTAATTCAACAACTTGAGACGACTCAGGGCACCGATACTCAATTATTACCAACGGGTGTGGGTCTGAATGTCAATGTGCCCGTCATTTTTCCGACTGGAGTGAGTAGTATTCAAGGAGTAGCATATACTCGGCTCGACTCAACAACTCCTCTAGGGTTTGGGTTTGGTGAGCTACCTGCGGCATTTGGCGGTGGTTTGGGATTGACTTTGGTTACAACCCCTCCGAGTTCTAATGTGACCAATCCGTTATCGGAGGGCCAACAGTTTCTGGCTGGAAACATTACGGTGTCAACAATCGATGGAAACTACAGCGCTGAACCAGCGGTTCGTCAGGCTCTTAGCGATCGCCTTGCTAACGCGCCTACTCAATTGGCTCAACCCTTAAACATTCTATTGGCGAATGATGATGGCTATCAGGCTGTTGGATTGGCCGTGATAGCCGATGCGCTGACAGCGGTAGGACATCAAGTGACGGTGGTAGCTCCCAAAATTGAGCAGAGTGGTACAGGGACTTCGATTAATGTCAGTCAGCTTTTCCGCCCGCTAGAGGTTGTGAACTTTGCGCCCGATCAGTGGTATGTGGACGGAACTCCAACTGTTTCTGTATTAGCGGGGGTGCAGGCCATTCTACGAGATAATCCACCGGATTTGGTCATTTCAGGCATCAATCGAGGTGCAAACGTTGGCCCGATCGTCAATTCGTCAGGAACAGTTGGAGCGGCTGTCGCTGGTTTATTTCAAGGAATTCCAGCGATCGCCATTAGCACTGATGTCGATGCCACTAATTCTCCGGCAAACTACGAACCGAGTGCGCAGTTTATTGTGAACTTAATCGCTCAACTACAGGCTACACAAGGAACAGATGCGGCACTGTTACCGAGAGGCATTGGCTTAAATGTGAACTTACCCCTGACACCCCGAATTACAGATGGCAAGTTAGATGTCGCCTTCACCGCGATTGATGGTACCAATCCGATTAATCTCAGGTTTGGAGATCTGCCGACGGGAGGTGTGGGAGTTACGATCGGCGCCCCGATTATTGGTGATCCCAATCCATCCTCAGAGGGACAACGATACTTGGCTGGATTCACCACAATTACACCAATTGATGGTAACTGGAGTACCAACGCAGCCTTACGTACTCAGGTTAGCGATCGCCTCATTGGGGCAGAAGCAATTCCTGAACCTACAAGCATCATTGGTTCAATTGTGGCTGGAATGGCTGCTCTCACTTTACGGAAGCGTAAATAACCGATTAATAACTTCGGATTGCAAGATTCGAACTAAGGAATAAGAATTAAATAAATTAGCAAATTTTGTGGAATAGGCATCCTGCCTGTCACTCACAGCCGAGACGGCTATGCCACTTTATTTAATCCATGATCCTAAATCTAAATATCTAAATCTTAGTCTCATGTCGGTTTTGGGGATTGGGTTGCTTCTTCAATATCCAGCAAGGTTTGCAGCACCAGACGTTTGGCTTCCAGTTTCCAGCCCCGCCGCTGAATCCAGATAGCGATCGCGGCTCCGGTGCCCGTGGCCAAAAAGTCTAATGGTTGCAGCATGGAGATGCCCAGGAGCATGCCCAGGCCAGCGACTCCCCAAAACGGTAAGGCAACTGCCTGGCGTTGCTCCATGATGATTTTGCTGATAGGGTCTGTAGGGATTTCTGCCAACAAAGTTTCCTTGATTTGCTGTTGCTCAGCCGCAGATACCGATAGGCCAATCTTCTGGCGCAATTTTTCTAGTTTGCGAGCATCTGTACTATACTGAGTTAGCTCATCTTCTGCCATCATAAGCAGCCGTTCGTACTGTCCCACATGTTATCCTCAACCCTTCCACAACTGATTATCTCAGTGATTAGGCTTTAATTGGAGCGATCGAACGGTATTTGCAAAGTTGGGCCTCAAGCAGACGGAATATTTGGCAAGGAGAACATCGATGACGTATGTAGACGGTTTTGTTTTGGCGGTTCCAACGGTGAACAAAGAAATTTATAAGCACCATGCAGAAGCGGCGGCGGTTGTGTTTAAAGAGCATGGTGCGTTGAAGTTAGTTGAATGCTGGGGGGATGATGTCCCTGCTGGGAAAGTGACTTCGTTCCCGATGGCCGTGCAGTGTAAAGATGATGAAACGGTTTGCTTTTCGTGGATTATTTGGCCTTCCCGTCAGGTTAGAGACGCAGGCATGGAAAAGGTGATGGCAGACCCGCGTATGCAACCGGACGCAAATCCGGCGATCGCGACAATGCCATTTGATGGACAGCGGATGATCTATGGCGGTTTTGAAATGATCGTTGAGGTTTAGCAGATAAGCCGCAGAATCTACCGCTGTGAGCCATGAATTTCTACCTTCTGACTCCGGTGGGCTTTTCCCCCACTGCGTATAGTAAGTAGGCACGACGAAAACTGTTCCAACTGGCGGTCTGAATTTGGTGGAATGGTTTATCGTAGACGCGACCACCTAACTCATGCCCGCTTACTTTCTCCTGGGCGACTACCCTCACTATGCGAAACACTCGATTCTTTCGCTTCTTCCGATATCTGAATTTGTCCACCGCCAAGGAAGTCATCGCCCGCTCTGGACAGCAGCGGCTAGCTGGCTTAGCGGCTGAAATTGCCTTTAATTCGATCCTGGCAATGTTTCCGGCGATCGTTGTAGTTTTCACAATCGTGGGGATTATTGGCTCATCTCAACAAACAGTAGAACGACTAACTGAGCAGTTCGTTCAATACGCTCCGGAGGAAGTTCTGGCGATTGTCACCGGATTTGTGCAAGAAGTTAGTCCAGCCAGCAATCGGGGCTTGTTGTCGATTAGTTTCGTACTGGCCATCTGGGTTGCATCTGGAGCCATCAACTCGGCCATGGGTGCCCTGGATCAAATTCATCGCGTTCCCCCAACCCACACCCGCCCGTTCTGGAAAGCCCGCCTTGTCGCTGTGGGGTTAACTTTTGGCACGATTTTGCTGCTGGTTGCCGCTTCAGTGATGGTGTTTGTCAGTGATTTGCTGGTGCGATCGGTGGCCAGTCGGGGTGAGCAAATTGTGGAAACGATCGCCAAGCAGCCCAGTTTCATGGAACCTAACTTGCTGATGTTGTGGTCGCGCTTGATTACGCCCTTGGCGCTGGGAATGGTTGCCCTCGCTTTTGCTTTTGTGTACTACTTTGGTCCCAGTCGCCGCTTAAAGGGTACCCCCATTCTGCCAGGGGCAATTCTGGCAACCTTGTTTTGGGCGCTGTTTTCGGGAGCATTTCGGCTATACGTTTCCAATTTTGGAAACTATAACCGGGTATATGGTGCAGTTGGCGCGATCGTCGTTTTGCTGCTGTGGCTTCAACTTGGCGCTTTAACCATGCTGATTGGGGCGCAACTAAATGTCACGGTGGGAGACCGAATGCAAAAGAGTCAGATGAATAAAACGCGATCGCTAGCGTATATTGCTAATCACAGCCATCAGGATGCAGGCGAAAATCAGTATCCAAAGAACCACCCCCGGCATAAAACCTAAAAGAGTTAGCCCGCGTAAAACCCAAACCAAAAATGTAAATCCCAGTAAGATTAAAAAAATTAATGTAGTTCTCTTGAATCGCCCTGTCACCGAGGCCTCCTTAGGATCGCTAAAAAGGATCAAGCAAATTATTTCCGACTGCTGCGAAGCCCACCAATAATGCCAGTCCCCAAGGCTAACAAAACAAGCGCCCAAATGACATAGTCTGGGATCGTTAGTAAGAGTCCCAATCCCTTCAGCAGAATCAGGATCGCCATCATCACTAGCAGAATCCCAACGATATGAAGGATGATCCGGACAACCAGGTTGGCGGGTTCGTTCACGAAAAGGGTTCCTAACGAGGTATGCGTACGCAAATTCCAGGTTAAACGTTTTCCAGATCTTTATACTCCTGGTGGTTCTCACGCAACATCTTTTTACAGAAACGGAGTACCCTTTGGTAAGGGCGTTGTTAAACAAATATTAAATTGTAGCTACTGCGATTTGGTTTGGAATAACCTGCCTGTTTTTCTCTTCAACTAGGAGTTATGAACCAAATGACTACAGGGTCAACTTCTTGCCGCATTTCGTCTGCTCATTTGGTTCACTCAAATCAGCAGACTTCGTTGCTTCAAGGAGAGATCTTGTTAGAAACAAAGGCTCATACTGCTTGCGGGGCTGCTGTCATTGCCCAAATGTATCTCCCAAACGTTCGATCGCAAGTTTGGCAACAGCTGACTAACTATCCCCGTTGGGAACAATTTTTTCCAGATATTACTCAAAGTCGGGCTTTAGGCCCTACACGGTTTCATGAGACTGGACTGATCAGCGAAAAACGTCTCTATCAAGCGGCGAGCAAGAGTTTTTTGTTTATTACTGTGCAAGTCGAAGCTTACCTTAGAGTGGTAGAAACCTTTGAACAACGGATTCAGTTTTATTTTGAGGCAGGTAGCTTTATTGACTTTGGGGCAGATTTGCAATTGAAGGATTATGGGGAAGGCACTTTACTAACATATAGTGTGCAGGCCAGTCCGCTACTTCCGATTCCCAGCCCCTTGATTCAACAAGCAATTCATCTGGATCTACCTTGTAACATGCGTCACATGCGTCAGGTGATTTGCGCTCGAACCAGTGAAAGAAAGCAGCAACAATAGTTTGTCACAGAGTGATCAAAAGCACATTAGTGTAGTTCCCTCTAAAGTAGAAAATTTATCCAAGCAACGCTAGTAGACTTAACCTTCTCTTTACTGAAGAGTTGTACTGTGATGGAGTTGCAATGTGAGGAGAACGAGATTATGGTTTCCTTGGTGAAGGTAAGTCGCTGGGTGGTTTCGGCTTCGGCGATCGCTCTCGCAGCAGGTCTCGCATCTTGTGCCCCCAGTACCCCTCCAACCGACGGAGGCAGTCCTGCGGCGGGTGGCGGTGGCACAATTTCCATCAGCGGTGCTGGTGCTTCGGCTCCCAACTCCCTTTATCAACGTTGGTTTTCTGAGTATCGTCAGGTGAAATCAAACGTGCAGGTTAGTTACCAGTCCATTGGTAGTGGTGCTGGGATCAACCAGTTCTTGGCTCAAACTGTTGACTTTGGTGCAACAGATGACCCGATCAAAGGCGAAGACGCAGCGAAGTTTCCGAAGGATCGTGGAGCATTGATTCAAGTTCCCACCACTGGCTTGTTTGTTGTGTTTGCTTACAATCTGGATGGAGTCAATGAACTGAGACTGTCCCGCGAAGCCTTTTGTGGAATTGCCGATGGTTCCATCAAAACCTGGAATGATCCAGTGATTTCAAAGGACAATCCTGGTGTAAATCTTCCCAGTTCCCCAGTGACCTTTGTGTTCCGTTCCGATGGGAGCGGCACAACGGCAATCTTTACAAGTCATATTGCTGAAGCCTGTCCTAACTGGAAAGCGGGGTCTGGTCGTGCGATCGAGTGGCCAGTTGGGCAGGGTGCTAAAGGGAACGAAGGGGTAACCGCACAAATCAAGCAGACCCCTGGTGCGATCGGATACGTAGAGTTCACCTATGCGAACGAAAACAAGATTCCGATGGCGACTGTGCAAAATAAAGCTGGTGAGTTTATCGCTCCCACTCCAGAAGCAGCATCGAAGGCGTTGGATGGACAAAAGCCGGGTGACAATTTTGTCATTCGGGTTCCTGATCCTGATGGAAAGGAAGCTTACCCGATTGTAAGTTTGACTTACGTGCTTCTCTACGGAAACTACCCCGCCCCGAAGGGTTCTACGCTCAGAGACCTTTTCACCTGGGCGCTGAAAGATGGTAAAACGGCAACCACTGAACTTGGCTTCATTCCATTGCCAGATGCTTTGGTGAACGAAGTTGTTACGAAACTAGGAACGATCGAAGAAAAATAGTTCTCATTTGAGCCACTTCAGTAATATCGTTCTTCTGGAGTGGCTTTTTGTTTCACTGAACGATGTGTTTCCTCTTTTTGTGCAGCAAGTTCCTTGCGGATCTTTGCTTTAGTTGATTCCCATAATCTAGACCTACCGACTATGACCTCAGCAGTAGATAGCAATCCAACGATGTCTTATGAGCGCACTCAAACAGCGCGCACTGTAGACAGTGGATTTAAGTGGTTGACAAAACTCTTTGGTTTCGGCATTGGAATAACGCTGCTGGCGATCGCGCTTCAAGTTGCCCGTGATGCTCTTCCTGCGATTCAGAAGTTTGGGGTCATCAACTTCGTGACCGGCACTAGCTGGAACCCAGTTGAAGACATTTATGGAGCCTGGACCCAAATTTACGGAACGTTGGTCACTTCATTTATTGCCCTACTGTTGGCAGTTCCAATTGGGTTAGGGGTTGCCATTATCTTGAGCGAAGACTTTCTACCTCTGAAAATTCAAAAACCTCTGGTGTTTATGGTGGAACTGCTGGCAGCGATTCCAAGTGTGGTCTATGGTTTGTGGGGAATTTTTGTGTTGGCACCTTTCTTACAGGGACCCATGACCTGGATTCATCAAACCTTTGGTTGGATTCCCTTGTTTAGCACTCCGCCAACAGGTCGCGGAATTTACATTGCCTCAATCATTCTGGCAGTGATGATTTTGCCAATCATTGCGTCTATTTCAAGAGACTCACTGGTCGGTGTAAATCCTTCCCTGCGTCAAGCTGCTTATGGGTTGGGTGCAACGCGCTGGGAAACCTTGATTCAGGTCATTATCCCAACGGCGATTTCTGGAATTATTGGTGGTGTGATGCTGGCGTTGGGTCGTGCAATGGGAGAGACGATGGCTGTAACAATGCTGATTGGTAACGCAAACCGTCCTTCTCCATCGATCTTTGCCCAAGGCTCAACGATCTCGGCTTTGTTGGCAAACCAGTTTGCCGAAGCATCTGGACTGCAAGTAGCCTCATTAATGTACGCTGCTTTGATCCTGTTTATTCTGACGCTGTTAGTTAACATTCTTGCTGAATATATTGTGAGTAAGGTTGAGATTAAAAAGCTCTAATAGTTTTGGTACTGCGGTAGTATAGTTCGCACCGTCCTAGCCGAAATCCAATTGATGTCAAGCATTTTGAGTGGAGCGTATGACTAGCCAAGAGTTCCCTGCATCCCTGGCCAAAGGTAGGAGTTTACAAAAGGCTGTAACTTCTAAAACGATCTTTTCCAACTTTATGACTGGCCTTGTTGTTTTCTGTGCAATTTTGGCCTTAATCCCGCTGGTTGCTCTCCTCTTCTACGTGATTTCTAAAGGGGCTGTGCGCTTGGGACCTCAATTGTTCACCCAGTTGCCGCCGCCGCCGTTTCCCCGTACATCCCCGCAGTTTTACTCGGGTGGTTTTGGCAACGCTGTTGTCGGAACATTTATGACTGTTGGCATCGCGGCGCTGATTAGTATTCCCTTCGGCATTCTGGCTGCTATCTACTTATCTGAATTTGCTCGCGATACAAAAGTTGCTGACTCGATTAACTTTTTAACGAACGTTTTGAGCGGTGTCCCTTCGATCGTGATGGGTGTATTCGCTTATGGTTTGATTGTGGTAACAACTCGTTCTTACTCAGCTTTTGCGGCAGGGGTGGCGTTGGCGGTATTGATGTTGCCAACAATCGTGAGAACGGCGGCGGAAGCGTTGGAGGCGGTGCCGAATAATCTGCGTCAAGCATCCGTTGGTTTAGGTGCATCGAACTATCAAACGGTGTTGAAGGTTGTTTTGCCAACAGCGGTACCCGCAATTTTAACGGGGATCATTCTGGCGATCGCTCGGGCAGCAGGAGAAACGGCTCCGATTATCTTCACTGCCCTGTTCAATAATTTCTGGAATTTCGACATTTGGCGACCAACCGCCACTTTATCAGTACTGGTCTACAATTTTGCTATTACCCCATTTGCAAACTGGCAAGAATTGGCTTGGTCTGCGGCGCTTGTATTGGTTACCTTGGTACTGATTGCGAACGTGTTAGCTCGTTGGGTTACTCGCAAGCGCTAAGAATGCCTCACCGTTTAGCTGAGTTTATTGATTGTTTTGCTGTTCGTCTCAGTCATCGTTTACCCCTGATTTTGAATTATGACCTCCGATCTTCATCACAGCGTCCAAACTGACGATGTCTTTCACACTGAGAATGTCAACATTTACTATGGAGACTTCTTGGCTGTTAGAGACGTAAACATCGACATTCCTAAAAATGCAATCTCGGCTTTTATCGGTCCTTCGGGATGTGGTAAGAGTACTGTGCTTCGCTGCTTCAATCGCTTAAATGATTTGATTAAATCATTTCATTTAGACGGCAAAATTTTGTATCACGGGCAGGATCTTTATGCCCCTGAGATTGATCCGGTTGAAGTGCGACGACAAATAGGGATGGTGTTCCAGCAACCAAATCCCTTCCCAAAAACCATTTATGACAACATTGCTTTCGGGCCTCGTTTGCTGGGTTATAAGGGCGATATGGATGAACTCGTTGAACGCTCTCTTAAGGGGGCAGCCCTTTGGGAAGACGTAAAAGATAAACTGAAAGCATTGGGCACAGATTTATCAGGTGGTCAGCAGCAACGGCTTTGTATTGCTAGAGCGATCGCAGTTCAGCCGGAAGTGATTCTGATGGACGAGCCATGTGCGGCGCTTGACCCTATTTCAACGCTCAAGATTGAAGATTTGATGCAAGAGTTGAAGGAAGATTACACGCTGGTAATCGTAACGCACAACATGCAACAAGCCTCCCGTGCTTCTGATTACACCGCCTTTTTCAATGTTCAGGCGAATGAAAAAGGGCAACGGACTGGCTATATTGAGGAACACGATCGTACCGAAGTGATTTTCCAAAGCCCTAAGAAGAAGGCAACCCAGGAATATGTCAGCGGTCGTTTTGGTTGATTTTTTCCAAACGATTGTCTGATAGGACACCAAATCACGATAGGATAATGGGGAGATTGCCTCTTTACAAAAAGTAAAGATCCTCGAACTTGTCCTCTTTCTGGGAATGTATATGAAGCGCCACTTATCTCGCTTGCTGGCTTTCGTGTTGGTTGTTTGCATCGGGTTAATGCAAGTTTCGCCTGCTCTGGCAGATACCGTCACTGTTACTGGAAGCTATAGCCAGGACACGATCGCTGTTATTAATAGTTTGCGAGAAACGCTACAAATTCCCGAGGACTCGCCCGAAAGAATCCCCGCTCAAGCGCAAGCAAAAAAACTGATTAGTGATTTTGCTTCTCGTTATCGTCGTGATCCGTCTTTGACGAAGTTGTCATCTTTCACAACCATGAGAACAGCCTTGAACTCTTTGGCAGGGCACTACACGTCTTACCCCAATCGTCCAATTCCTCAAAAGATGAAAGATCGCTTGGAGCAAGAATTCAAGCAAGCAGAATTGGCAATTCAGCGAGGGGTTTGATGCTTAGTTAGATATTCGGTAACAGTAAAAGAGAGGGATCCTCCCTCTCTTTTTTATTCAGCAGTTAATTAACTGTCACTACTTCATAGCGGCTATTCACTTCATCGCCAGTTTTTAACAACCGATTCAGTAATGAGGCTGGACGCTGATTGTGAGGCCAGGCAAATGCGTGGCGGAAAGCGGCATCCTGACAAGCTTGTAACCCGTCGAAGCTGATGATGTCGTGGGTTAGCAGGTTCTCATACTCAAACGGAAGACGCACGTTATGTAACCCAGCATTATCTGTACAGATGGCAATATCAACGCCTGCATCAAAGCAGCGATCGAAGACAAGTTTTAATTGAGATAAATCATCCAATGTTCCTGTCTTTAGATAAGTCGTTGGGCATACTTCCAAGCATTGGTTGCGCTCTGCCACCTCTTTCAGCAAATGCGGGTAGTGAATTGGAATTTGAATCCCATGTCCAATTCGCATCAGGTAGGGTAAAAGCTCTGGATGGCAACCCTGGCGTGTTTCATATAAGTGCCCTGTGGTGCTCAAACCTTGCGCTCGTGCATAGGTATACAGTTCAATAAACTCGTCTAGCCTTTCGCCGTAATGATTGTCGCCACCGGCCACATCGATCGCACACACATACTCTCGATGTTGAACGGCTGCCTCCACGATCGCCCGATTCACCTCATAAGGCAGTTTTGAATGCATGCAAAGAATTTGGCTAGTAACGATCGGGTACTCCTGAATCTGACTCGCCTTTCCCACAATTTCAACAATTCCATGCATTGCGTCAATGCGCTGAGATTGACTCAGATGTTCTGGTGTACGGAGATAGGGCGTGTAGCGAAGTTCCAGGTAAGCTAAGTTCTCGAAAATATAAGCACCCCGCACTAGGCGATAAATGAAATATGGCAACGCCTCAGCCGTTTGCACACTTTCAACCAAAGTATGTAACTCCAGATATTCATCTAACGTGTTGCGAGGCCGTGTATAAAAATCCTCAAAGTCAGCATAATCAGGAAACCGTTGGGTCATGTCTGATTCACTGCGTTGGAGGTAGCGCCACAGCACACGTGGGACAACCGATCCCCCCAGATGACGATGTAGTTCTGCATATAAAGCCACAATGACCTCTAAAAAAGAATAAGGTGAAATTGATACCTCCTTAAATCATAGAAAATATTTACAAAACTCATTGCTACTTTCCAATACACTCCTCCCCCCAATCGTTCTTTTAAACCTTTTCAAGGTCTTAATTCCAGCCTTCAGTGTTGAAACCACATCAGGTTCAAATGAACGAGTTACTCAAGCAAGTTACAGAGTAGCAGTTGACATAATTCATGACAAATCCTGATAATGGATGTTTGTGCAAACTCTAAATCTTTAAAAAGCCTTGGCTAACGTTATTGTTATTGGTGCCCAGTGGGGCGATGAAGGAAAAGGGAAAATAACCGATCTGCTTAGTAATTCAGCAGATGTGGTAGTTCGCTATCAGGGAGGAGTAAACGCAGGCCACACAGTCGTTGTAAAGGATCAAACTTTTAAGCTGCACTTAATTCCCTCTGGTATCCTCTATTCTGATACAGAATGCATTATTGGTTGTGGAACAGTCATCGATCCCAAAGTCTTGATTGATGAACTAGACCAGCTAGAAGCCCTGGGCGTTTCTACTAAAAATCTGCTTATTTCTGAAACAGCTCACGTTACGATGCCCTATCACCGCATTATTGACCAGGCATCAGAAGAACGGCGGGGCGAGCATAAGATTGGCACAACTGGGCGCGGAATTGGGCCGACTTATGCGGATAAATCTGAGCGAACTGGGATCCGGGTGATCGATTTGATGGATTCTGAGTCTCTCCGGAAGCGCTTGCGCTGGACTGTCGATTACAAGAACGCCATTCTGGAGAAGCTGTATAACTTGCCACCGCTCGATCCGCAAGCAGTCATTGATGAGTATCTGGTGTATGCCGATCGCTTGCGCCCCCATATTGTAGATAGTTCGCTGCGAATTTACGACGCGATTCAGAGTAAACGCAACATCTTATTCGAAGGGGCGCAGGGAACTCTCCTTGATCTCGATCATGGCACCTATCCTTACGTTACCTCTTCCAATCCGGTTGCGGGGGGGGCTTGTGTTGGTACAGGAGTGGGGCCGACGGTCATCGATCGGGTCATTGGTGTGGCCAAGGCATACACTACGCGGGTGGGTGAAGGTCCGTTCCCGACAGAACTTGATGGTGAGATTGGGGAACTGTTGTGCGATCGAGGCGCGGAGTTTGGCACGACTACAGGCCGGCGGCGACGTTGTGGCTGGTTTGATGCTGTTATCGGTCGTTATGCGGTTCGAATTAACGGCTTAGATTGTCTAGCAGTCACCAAGTTGGATGTGCTGGACGAGTTAGAGGAAATTAATGTTTGCGTTGCCTACGAAGTAGATGGTGAACGCTGCAATGATTTTCCCAGTAACGCTCGCAAATTTGCCCGGTGTCGTCCGATTTACAAGACGGTTCCGGGCTGGAAGCAGTCTACTGCAAACTGTCGCACGTTGGACGATTTGCCAAAAGCAGCTTTAGATTACCTCAAATTATTGGCAGAGTTGATGGAAGTCCCCATCGCGATCGTGTCCCTGGGTGCGAGTCGCGAGCAGACCATCATTGTTGAAGACCCTATTCACGGTCCTAAACGCGCCCTGCTACATACCAACGGCTCCTTCAATTCAGAAGGGGTCGGTCAAACCCTGGAAGTTTAACCACACCCTTATCCATTCACAAACTGCTATGCAATTCACGATCGAATGTCAAGCTCGCCCAGAAGGCAGCAAACCTAACGCCTTACGTCGCTCTGGAAAACTTCCTGCCGTTCTCTACGGACACAAAGGAAATGAATCTATTTCGCTAGTTGTAGACTCGAAGCAAGCGGAAATTTTACTACGGCAGGCATCCATTAATAACTCTTTGGTTCAGGTCAATATCCCAGAGTTATCTTGGAATGGGAAAGCCCTCCTCCGTGAAGTTCAAACTCATCCTTGGCGTGGCACACCCTATCACATTAGCTTCTTCGCCGTTGCCGATCATGGCAGTTTAGAGGTAGACGTGCCGCTGCATTTTGTCGGTACTGCTAAAGGTATCAAGGAAGGTGGTGGTTCGCTAGACCCATCAATGAACTCGTTACATGTTAAGTGTGTTGCTGAGAAAATCCCGGACTACATCGAAGTGGATGTCTCTGATTTAGAGGTTGGTGGTGCAATTCATGTGAGCCAAGTCAATCTCCCTGCCGGGGTTGAAGCACTTAATGATCCAGAACGGGTTGTTGTTACGGTGCTTCCGGGTGGAGGTTCGGGTACTGCTGGGTCATAATATCGAGTTATATCAAATTTAAACCAGAGGTTACTTCTCTGGTTTTTTTATGCTTTGAATCAGCAGAACGGAATTCACGGAACGAGATACTGGTTCTCCATCTGCGTTTACCTTGCCATAGAAGGTTTCCCCTTGAAAGTGAAGGGCTGAAGACGTGCCGCCATCTAGATTTAGTCCCTTTTCAATCCCAATCTTTTTCATAAAATCAGCAAGCTCGGGTAATGATAGGCCAGGTCCATTAACATCTGGACGTTGAGCTGCCAAAACCAGAATGACGCTGCCATCTGGAGCGAGGCCGATCGCACTACGGGCGTTCGGTTGGTTATATCCCAATGGATCTCGCGGGGAACGGTCAGCTTGCCCATCCCAAAATCCTTCTTCTTTAAGAGACATGAACGGCAGAAGTTGCGGTCCCGCCCCCAAAGCAGCCGATAATTGACAATTTGTTGGTGGAAGCTGCTGTCGTCGGGCAATGTCGTACATCAACATGGCACCACACCGATATCGACGAAATTCGCTGCGATTCAAAATCTTGTCCAGATACGGGAGCAAATCCAAGTTACTCATCACCCGTTCGTTATCCTCTGGTTTGGCCACTTGCTGACCGTTTTGAATCACTGCTGATGTTGATTTTTGATTTTCTGGATCAAAGAAACCACCATTGATGGCCGCGATCGCCTGAGACGACACTGCAAACTCCTCAACCGTCTTTAGGTTGCTGGCAATCTCAGGCGATACGATAAATTGACTTTGAGCTGGGATCTTCAGAGTATGGACAATACTGCGAGGAAGTTTGTGCAGGTTATACTCCAACTTTTTTTCAGATGGAGATGGCGACGAGACCGAAGGAGAGGGTTGAGTTGACGGTGCAGATGCAATACAAGCGTTTAAGCTAATACTCAGGCCCAAAAGGATAAGTCGCAACCATCGTTCAGCCATGAACCACTTTACAAGGCAATCAGATACAGCCATCAACCAATTTACCCATTTTTGGCAAAACGTGACAGTGCAGATCAGTGCTAGTAGAAAACAGCTTACACCGCAAAGCTCATAAGCAAGCCATTAAACAAACGAAAGAGCAAGCCTTAAATGCAAAAAAGCTCTGCATTGAACAGAGCAGCTAAGCTTTTGGAGGAAATCGTAGCTTTGGAATTCACTACAGATTGGAGAGAAACTCAATCAACCCCTGACCAGTAACTACTTCCAAGATTAGTAGAGAGACAAAACCGATCATCGCTAAACGCCCATTGAGCAATTCAGACTGCATATTGAACCCAAACTGGGATTCATTTGAAACGTACATTTGAGGCTCAACGGCGTAAATGTTCTGTCTACCTTGCTCTTCTGTCACAACTCCGCTTCTCATGAGAAAGTACCTTGCTTATTTATGTAAATTTATATTAACAAACTTAACTTTTCTTTACAACTGTTATTCGATAAATTTGTCTACCTACTTGAGATGCGATAAATGCAGCGGTTCTAGAATTCGCTCGATCGAAGAAATCGATGTAGAACTCTCTTGATAAGAAATAAATCAGAAGTAAAGATGTGTGGAACAATGAACGCGTCCTTATTCGTTCCTCTCTCAATTTATGAGACAGTATCTCAACCTAATTTTGCTTGCTCCTTCTACCATTTCGGCAATGCTCTGCTTAGTCATGGTGGCACCTATCAATGCAGATACGGCAACATGGGTTCGAGTGTCAAAAGACTATACCTGCATGCGAACTCCAACCCGCGAACCGAAGACGTTGGTTTGTCGTCGGGTAAATGCGGCCGGCAATTCTACCAGGGAAGTCATTGATCTGACGAAAGCGCCAACGGATGCAATCGTGGATGACGAAGTTTCTCCCGATGGCTCCTTTCCACTGACATTTGATCTTACAGATGAGGAGAGCGAAGCATCAGTGGCTCTATTCGGCTGCGATTGCCCCACTTGTATTCGATCGCTACGAAAATTGCGGAGCTTGACTTCTTAAATGTGAGTTCTTATTGCAGCATCCTCAAAAGGCAAAATGAACTCAGCTGCTTCTGCCTTTTGAGGTCTGATTACGACCTTGCGAGATCAGTCATTTTCCCATTCTTCACGACCTAATAGATCACCAATGCGATCGCGCAGTAAAAAGTCGCACCGTTCTAATTCCCCTTCAATACAAGACCATTCACGTGCAGGAATGTACTGACACAAGATGTAGATAGGCTGCTGCCGACTGACTAATCCTTTCTGAACGAGTTGACGGGCCTCGTCTTGAATAATGTTTAGAGAGTATGGAAGAGATTGAAGCATAATCACCCTTTAGCTTCGAAGCAATTGAATGGGACTTAGTGCGATTAAGGTTGCAGAGCACAAGTAGCTGAACTGCAACAGGGGTATGAGTAAGAATAGCGAGAGTTACAAACCAACACTAACCACAACGGTTCACCCTTTTGATTTGTAATCTCATATACTGAACAATTTGTATTTTCACGCTAATCACTATTTGATTATATTAAGAAGCGTTGCGAAAGTCACTAAACCTTGACTAAGAAGTAGTTAAAGTTTTGCAGGGGAAAAAGGATTTTTTGGTGCAAATGTTTTACTAAGTTCGGCAAAATCTGGTTTATTCACTCTTTTGCGTTTTGCTTACCTAACTGAGAGCGATTAAGAAAAGTTTGTGTGCTTGCGTTTGGTTAACTCTCCCGCTAGACGAATTGCTGCTTTCATACTATTAGGGTTTGCAAGTCCTTTTCCGGCAATGTCAAAGGCGGTTCCATGATCTGGGGAGGTTCGCACGAAAGGTAAGCCGATCGAAGTATTGACGGCACAATCAAAAGCCATGAGTTTAACTGGAATCAATCCCTGATCATGATAGAGGGCGAGATAAGCATCTGCGGGAGGCGTAGTTGAACTATGAGGCTGGAGGGATGAACCATACCAGGCTTGGCCCGGTTTTACCCAGAGAGTGTCAGGAGGAATGAGTCCGTCAAGCTGCACCTGTGGCCAGCGATTGCGGGCGGCTTGAAGCCAGGTATAAAGCCAGGTTTGCTCTTCGGAGCCTAGTTTGCCTTGCTCGCCACTATGGGGATTCAATCCAGCGATCGCAATCCGGGGGGTTGTGATGCCAAAGTCCTGGTTCAAACACTCTACAAGCAATTCCAGCTTTTGGGTCATTAGTTCGGGGGTTAACGTTTCAGGGACAGCTTTTAAGGGAATATGAGTTGTCGCGAGGAGGGTGCGCAGGGTCCAATTGGTGTAGGGCGAGCGGGCCACAAATAACATCCCAAAGCGTTTAACCTGGGAGCGCTCGGCAAGCAGTTCTGTTTGGCCGGGGTAGATATGCCCTGCGGCTTGCCATGCCGTTTTTGAAATGGGAGCAGTCACAATACCCTGAAATTTAGCCGCGAGAGTTTGGGCGATCGCGCTTTCGAGATACTGAAAGCTAGTTTGCCCGCCTGCTGCAGTCTCAATGCCGACTTGAATCTGAGCCTCGGTTTGAGCATCGAGCGAAATATCTACAATTGATAATTGAGCTGGATCGGCTAAGGGAGCTGAGGTGCCCTGCTGAAGCAGGTGATGGTAAGTTTTTTCCAGCAGCTTTTGGCTGCCAATAATGGTCAGATCGGCAAGTTGTGGAATCTGCGGGTCTGCAAGGGCTTTGAGAATAACTTCAGGTCCGATGCCACTGGGATCTCCCAGAGTAATGGCCAACTTGGAACGATTCATAAAGGCGATCGCAATTTGATGACGAGTTAGCTAAGGCTGTAAGTGATTCTATTGTCTGCATTCCTTTGAATCTTTACCAGCGAAACTTGCTTAGAGTGCCTGAAGTGTCAACGTTCTAGTTTAAAATCTCCTAAGGTCAAGGTCGGTTGCCTGTGCAAACGGTGTCAACACCTTAGCCAGAACTGATCAAACATCAAAGATTGATTCACGCTCGCTTGTTGAAGCGAACTTTTTAAGGAGCAACCATGGGAGAAATTTTTACAGCGGCAATTCTATCGTTCGTGTTAGTTTTAGTGGGCTTGGGAGTCGGCTTCCTCATGCTCAGATTACAAGGCGGCGAAGAATAAGCAAGATCTAATAGGGCGAAATCATTCGCCCTCACCTGCTTTTGCATGCTTTAGCTGGGAGAGACTCGCATCAAGGGTTGGTTGTACTCTACTGGCTCCCCATTTTGTACAAGAATCTCCAGGATTTCGCCGCTAACTTCCGCTTCGATTTCATTCATTAACTTCATTGCTTCAATAATGCAGACGGTTTGCCCCGCTCTAACTCGTTCACCAACTTCTGTAAAGGGCGGTTCGTCGGGTGCTGGTGCCCGATAAAAAGTGCCTACCATTGGAGAGAGGATTTCAATCCAGCGGCGTTCATTTAATGGGGGAAGTGCGGACGGAGATGGAACCGTCGTGCTTTCAGGTGCCGGTTTAGGATCGACTCCGACGTTGGATGAGGCTGCGATCGCAGGCGGCACGATCGTTAATTGTTCAGGCGCAGAGCGTCCAACTCCAGCCGCTAAAATCTGTTCATCGACTCGGGAGCCGCGACGAACAGTCAACTCAAAATCCTCACTTTTTAGCGTCAACTCCGCAATATCCATCTGATTGATGGCTTCTAACAATTCGCGGAGTTCGTTCAAGTTCAATGGCACAGCTATCACAAACCTCTTAGTTAACAAGGGTTGGGGGGGTAAGGGCGCAAAATCTGGTTCAGGTCAAAAGACACTTGGGCTGTTACAGCTTCCCGTCTACTGCTCACACTTCGGATCAGTTTTTACTGCGAGATGGCTACTCTCGACCCAAATAGGTATCAGTACGGGTGTCAATCTTGATCCTTTCGCCAACCGAGATGAATAACGGCACCATGACTTGCGCCCCAGTTTCAACGATCGCAGGTTTGGTGCCTCCGGTGGCCGTATCGCCTTTCACACCAGGATCGGTTTCAGTGATTTCTAAAACGACAGAATTGGGCAGTTCCACTTCCATCACCTGCTCGCCCCAGCGCACAACATTTACTTCCATGCCTTCTTTGAGATACTTCACACGATCGCCAATTTCACTCGCGCTGAGGTTGGCTTCTTCATAGGTTTCCATATCCATAAACACGAAGCTGTCACCATCTTTGTAGGTATGTTGCATCGTGCTTTTTTCCAGGTTAGCTTGAGGCACTGTTTCTCCAGCGCGGAAGGTTCGCTCAACGACGTTGCCGTTTTGCACATTCTTCAACTTAGTCCTGACAAAGGCTGAGCCTTTTCCTGGTTTAACGTGGAGAAATTCTACCACCCGCCACACACTGCCATCGAGCTCGATGCTCACGCCTGGTCGAAAGTCATTACTAGAAATCATTGGTCTTTCAATTCAGAAAATTTGACTGGCAACTCATTTTACCCTGTCCCTGTCCTCTGTCCCCCGGTCATGGCAAGATTAAAGATTGGAGCGACTTCAACTCTCGATCGCCCCACTGTTGTGCCAACTAAGTGAGCAATGAGTTATGCAACTGCGAGGATTTGACCTGAAGCACTGGCTGAAGACGGGGCTGACTCTGCTCCTCATGGTGATGTTATCGATCGGACTGGGAGCGGCCAAAGTCGTGCAGATCAGTCGTTTGCCTGCTGGAAATGCCATCACTGATGGGCGAGCACTGTTGCGATATGCGTTACCGATCAACAATCAAACTGTTCGAGACTTGCAACTCAGTCTGGAGGACATTTCAACTCAACTGCGGGCGCAACGCCGTTGGGGCGCAATCTCTGGAGATATTAGCAAAGCCAATCGAGTGCTAACTTACAGTAAGGATAAATTGCTAGCAACCGTCCCTGATGCTAACAAAGCCCAAGCTGAGGCTTTAATTGAGCAAATCAAAGAAGGACTTCCCGCTCTGCAAGCAGCATCTGATGCTCAAGATCGGCAAGCAGTGTTTGATGTTCGGGGAGAGTTATTGCAAAAAGTTGGGCAGTTAGAAGAATTGATGGTGGGCGAATTTCCCTTCGAAGTTCCAGCAGCATACAGCAACTTGCCTCAACTCAAAGGCCGTGCAACAGTTGAGTTTACAACTAGCAAAGGGAAAATGGTGGCGATCGTAGATGGCTACAGCGCCCCCGTTACCGCTGGCAATTTTGTTGATTTAGTGCAACGCGGTTTTTACAATGGATTGCCGTTCACGCGGGCTGAAGAATCCTATGTCCTTCAGGTGGGCGATCCACCAGGGCCAGAGGTGGGCTTTGTTGATCCCAAGACCAATCAGTACCGAGCGATTCCCCTAGAGGTGTTAGTCAAAGGGGATAAGGAACCAACCTACGAAATCACTTTAGAAGATGCTGGACGGTTCCGGGAACAACCTGTGTTACCCTTCTCCGCATTTGGCGCAATGGCTTTAGCTCGTCCGGGAGATGATCCAAATGGTGGGTCTTCGCAGTTTTTCTTTTTCCTGTTTGAACCCGAATTGACTCCGGCTGGAGCTAACTTGCTAGACGGTCGCTATGCCATTTTTGGCTATGTTGTTGAAGGAAAAGAGGTTTTAGATCAACTCAAAGCGGGTGACAAGATCGAGTCTGCTAAGGTGATTCAGGGTTTGGAGAATTTGCAACAGCCTGCATAAAGACGGTAAGTGGGTTCAACCCGATCGCTCTACAGTGATTGCGTTGAGGTGACCAACTGGACAATCACGGCAGATATCAGTTCTGCTTCAACGGGTTTTGACAGGTGATGTTGGAACCCAAACATTTGTGAGCGCTGCTTGTCTTCCTCACTAGCGTAAGCAGTGAGAGCGATCGCGGGTAGGTTCTGCCAGGATGATGTACTCGCTCGGACCTGCTCCATTAATTCATAGCCGCTTATGCCAGGCATCCCAATGTCACTGATGATCACATCAAAGGTCGATCGCTCCAGTACTTGGAGTGCAGCTAGTGCTGATGAAGCCACTGTGACTTCTGCCCCTCCTGTTGTTAGCACCGATTGGAGTAAGTCCAAGGAATCCGGTTCGTCGTCCACGGCTAGAACGCGAATGCCTGTGAGGTCAAACGAGCCTGAAGGTGTGCTGGATGTCGGAGCGGCCAACTCGTTTAAGGTGGGCAGACGAACGGCGAAGGTTGCTCCATACTCAGCATCATGGTTTGCCGCTGCGATCGTCCCACCGTGAGCCTCAACCAGTTGACGTGAAATTGCTAATCCCAATCCTAAACCACCAAATTGCCGGGTTGTGGAGCTATCTTCTTGTCGAAAATATTCAAAAATGTAAGGCAAAAAATCCGGGTTGATGCCTTTTCCCGTGTCTGTAACGGTGATTTGAGCGTAGGCGTGAGTCGGTGGAGCCTCACCTTGCTCCAGCCGGACCTCAACTCGTCCACCGTTTGGCGTAAATTTGATGGCGTTGGTCAGCAGGTTCCAAACAACTTGTTGCAACCGACCAGAGTCGCCCCGCACAAACCCAACCTGAGGATCGAGGTCAGCTTCCAGTTCGATATCTTTGGTTTCAGCTGAAAGGCGTACAGTTTCAAGTGCCGCTCCGATGACAGATACCAGTGATACGGGTTCCAGCTTGAGGCTCAACTTGCCCCGTAGAATCCGGGAGATGTCCAGCAAATCATCAATGAGTTGCACCTGTAATTTCGCGTTCCGTTCGATCGTGGCCAGTGCTTGACGAGTTTTCTCCTCACTAAACTTGCTTGTTTGCAGCAGCTTTGACCAACCCAAAATGGGATTCAACGGAGTGCGCAACTCGTGCGAAAGAATGGCCAAAAATTCATCTTTAACTCGATTAGCTTGTTCTGCCTGTTCCCTTGCCTGCTGTTCTCGGCGGAGCAACTCTTCCCGTTGAAGTTCAGTTTGCTTGCGCTCGGTGACATCTAAAGCGATACCAGTCATGCGAACTGCTTCACCATCAGTATTACGAAATATTTGCCCAACGGCGTTAAACCAGCGTAGTCCTTGAGGGTGCAACACGCGAAACGTGAGGTCGATCTCATCGGCCTGCTCAAGGGCTGCGATCATGTTTTGAGTGACGACATCCCGATCGTCTGCATAAATACATGCAATCCATTGGTCAAAGCTTGGTTGTACTTGTGGATCAAGACCGTATAACTCATAGCATTCTTCTGACCAAAGAACCGTGTTACTTTTGATCTGCCAATCCCATGCTCCAGCACGGGCTGCTTTTTGAGCCAAACGCAAGCATTCTTCACTGGCTCGCAAGGCTTCTTCCGATCGGCGCCGTTCGGTGATTTCCTCGCAAACCGTGCTAATCCCAATCACTTCACCTCGCTCATCTTTTAAGGGTAAAAAATGTTCTAACCAGATGCGTTCTACACCAGGTTGAGCCGGAGTCTCGCCTCGGATTTCGACATTTAGCAAGGGTTCACCAGTTGTCAAGATAGACTGCATTACTTCTTCTGCCGTTTCTGCCAGATCTGGCAGCACTTCCCGAATTGTGCGGCCAATGTGGTGGGCGATCGGTACGCCATTCATTTCTGCAAGCTGCTGATTAATGCGGACGAAACGCAGGTTTTTATCAAGCACATTTAAGCCGATGGGAGCAGATTGATAGATTGCCTCAATTTCTGCAAGTTGCTGCTGTAATGCTGCCTGATTGGCTTGCAGCAGAGCTTCAGTTTGTTTGCGTTCAGTGATGTCGGTTGACAACCCAATCAAACCGATAACATTTCCTTGCTTATCCCAGTAGGGCGATTTCATAGAGAGGTAATAACGCTGTCCGTCTGGGGTGTCCAGAACCTCTTCAAATTGCTGAGTTTGCCTCGATTCCATAACCTGGCGATCGTTTTCCATGATTTGTTCTGCGGCTTCAAGGGGACGATGAAAGTCGAGGGATGTGGCACCAATCACTCCAGATTCTGGCAAGTTTAGGGTTTCAAGTAAGGCTGGATTGGCTAGAATCATTCGACCTTGCCGATCTTTGACGTAAACCAGAGTGGGAGTGAATTGATTGATGGCATTTAAGATGGCATTACTTCGATGGAGCGATTCTTCAGCTTGTTTGATCTGAGTGATGTCTACAGCCGCTCCAGTGATTCCAATAATTTCATTTTGTTTAGCCTGGGTGTTTCGCATCAACACCGCCGCTCCCTCTGGCGATGGTTGAATGGAGATTTCCAGCCAGTGGTTATCTAAAGGTGCGCACATTTCGAAGACGACAGTAACTTGCTCCGCGATCGCACGATGAAGTTGAGGATAAATCTCTGTTTGAACGAATTCAGGAAATGTTTCCCAAATCCTTTTTCGAATCAATCTTTCTTTCGGCTGGCCAAAAATGCGCTCGGCGGCCTGGTTGATATAGCTAAAGCAAAAGTTTCGATCGCATGTGAAGAATGCATCGCTCATTGTCTCTAGCAGTTGCACGACGCTTTGAAGCTGGTGTGTATCAAACAGACGCTCGTCAGAAAAACCTGAACACATCCTTTGTCTACCTAAACTAAATGCAACTAGCAGTGGGCATCAAATCTGCATTCCAAAAAAAACTGTTTCAGCTCATGAGGCAGGAAGGATGCGCCCCACTGTGCGATTTTGTGGGATGAAGGCTTTCCGCGCTGCCCGTTGAACATCAGCAGGGGTAACCGCGACAATGCGATCGATCTGCTTGAACAAATTCCGCCAATCACCTGTTTTGATTTCGTATTCCAACAACGTTTGAGCCATGCCCATATTGGAATTGAGCGATCGCAATAAGCCAGCCCTAGCTTGGGTTTTTACTCGCTCCAACTCCTCAGTCGAAACAAGTTCCGTCTTCAATCGCTCAATTTCCGCTCGAAGCGCGGTTTCAACCTCTTCAACCGTGTGCCCAGGGGCAGTGAGAGCATAGAACAACATCAAGTTAGGAAACTTGTTGCCAGGAAAACCAGTGAAGCCTTGAGCCGCCAGAGCCAGTTGTTTCGTTTCCACGAGCGATTTGTATAGGCGAGAAGTTCGCCCGTTACTCAAAATGTCACCGATCATGTCATACACGATCGCATCAGGATCATTCAGCGCCGGCGTATGATAGCCCTCCAAATACCACGGTTGGGATTTGAGCTTGAGGGTTACTTCTCGCGTTTCGGTTTGGGGCGGTTCAACGACTGTGACTTGAGGTGGCTTGGCTCCAGCTTTGTAACGGCCAAAGTAGATGGTTGCCAATCGCTGGACTGCGGCTGGATCAACATCCCCAACGATCGCCACCGTTAGGTTGTTCGGCACATAGTACTTCTCAAAAAACTGCTGCACATTATCTCGAGTTAAGCCGCTGATGTCCTGGTTGTAGCCAATGACTGGACGCCGATAGGGGTGAACCTTAAAGGCTGTATCCAGAAAAGCTTCAACCATCTGGCCGATCGGCGAATTGTCTGTCCGCAGACGACGCTCTTCCAAAATAACGTTTTGTTCCTTGTAAAACTCTCGGAACACTGGATCGAGAAAACGTTCCGACTCCAGCGACATCCAAAGTTCCAGTTTGTTAGCTGGAAAGCTAAAGAAATACCGAGTGGCATCGGTTGACGTAGTGGCGTTCAGACCCACACCGCCCGCCTGCTCCACAATCCGCCCCATTTCGTTTTGCTTCACCAATTTCGCCGCTTCCGCCTCGATTTTGGCAAACTCCGCCGCCAGCAGCTTCACTTTCTCAGTCTGATTATTGGCCTTCGCCACTTTCAATTGAGCTGAAATCTCATCCAATCGCTCCAACAATGGCTTTTCCGCTGCATAATCGACCGTCCCGATTCGAGTCGTTCCCTTAAAAGCCAGGTGTTCTAAAAAGTGAGCTACTCCCGTTTGCCCATCAGGTTCGTCGGCCCCACCCACATCGGCATAAGTGACAAAAGAAACGACAGGAGCCTTATCCCGTTTCAACACAATAAATTTCATGCCGTTTTCCAGCTTGAACTCGGTAATGTTTTTCACCACCTGGTTCACGTAGGGCTGGATCGTGCTGCTTGCCGATGTTGGAGTCGTTGGAATGGGACGAGCGAGCGCCGTCGATGGAAGGACAACCCATACCGCTAAACTCACCAGAATCGAGAAGACAATCGCCCTTAGAGCCATACGACTGGAGCGAAGGTGAATAAATAAATGAGGGAGCGTTATCATGAAATTCAGCAAAATGAACGTTGAACAACAAAGGCCGATCCCAGGATAGCGAACCCACACACCGAAAATTCATCTAGTCATCAAATTGTTGTCCAATCGCCCCCGAAAAATCAGCTCGATGGCGCGCCTCTGCTGAAAATTTGGCGTTTGTCAGATGGGCTTTACGAAAGGATGTTCCCGGTGCTTGGCAGAAGGTATGAACTGCGTTTATCAATTCTTGCCAGGTAAGGCAAAGATATAGAATCCCCAGAGTCCCCAGAGTCCCCAGCCATGCTCCTCTAAATCGATCGCTGACATTCAGCAGCATCAATGCTGTCGCCCCAATTAAAAATGTAAATCCATAGGTCGTCAACGCAATTGACAACTGCAGAACAATCTCTATCACAGGAGTTCGCCACCCAATTTGCAATCCGCCCAAGCTAATTCCACCCAGCACCGCACCCACGATCGCCCATTGAGGATTTTTCCCAGTGAAAGTTCCTGCATAAAAGAACCCTATTACAGCGCCTGTCGCCCCTCCTGCTAGCACCTCGGTCCATTGTTTAAGCGGCTGTTTGAACCATCGCCCCAAGCTTCCGACTCCCGCTAAACCAGATACACCAACGAGTACCATTACGTAATTCCAAGCTTTGTCTCTAGGCGTTTGACCCAAGCTACCAAACACTAGGTTGCTCACGCCATGCCCCACGATGAGGAAAGTGACGATCGCGATCGTCGTCCAAATTACCCGTTGCCGCCAGGATTGTCCCATTCTTGCCTGCTCAAAGTTAGCGCTCATCAGATGCGCACCCGTAAAATCGCATCCTCGTAAATCACAACCGCTAAAGTCTGCACTTTCAAGTTTTTGGTGCTTGAATGAGCGATTTCGCAAATCTTGAGAGACAAAGCAGCCAGGAGCGCATGTGTGACCCATTTTGCATCATCTAGAAAATTCAGCGACGACATTTCACTACTTATATTAACGCTTGAATTTAGACTAAACCGCAGCTAACCATATGCAAACTTGAATGCCGAAGAAAACACTTAAACAAACTTCTTCAAACTACTGGTAATTTCTATAAAATTACTGATTTTTATCTATTGATTAAAAACGTTGATTTCAGCAAAGAATTTATCGCTCAAGTGGCATCCGTTAAAGTACTGAATAATGATTAAATAGCCATAAAATAGATCTTCTTATATTCTGTAGAATTGCTGCTCTATTGAGCTTTAGCTTTGTGTTCACTTTAGAAAAACCAATTCGGTCTGTCGTTCTTTACGTAGTTATAGAAGAATTCAATGAATTGATAAAGGATGAAATATTACTGTTAACTTTTCTGGATTTTGTGGGGATGATAGCCGTGTAGTCCAATGAAGCTTCACACAGAAGTCTACTGTTATGAACCTCAAACAAATCGTTACTGCAACCAGCTTTATTGCAACTGGATTGATCCTCTCTAGTGTGCCTGCGCAAGCCTTCTCCTTCTCCACTAACTTTTCTGGTACTCCCAGTGAAAATGGTGTGGATTCTACTCGTGATATCATGCTCGACTCTGTGACTATGGAGAACCGATCAGTGACTGATTTTGCTTTCGTAAAATCGGCTCAAATTGTTAAGAATGACGAATGGACGGGCGATAATACTGGAGCTGCTAGTTCTGATCGCGGTGACAACGCATCGGGTGTAAAGCTTGAAAAAGCAACGAACGAAAGTGTTGCAGCCAGCCTTGGGAACAAGAACCTGAACAACATTATTGACGGAGAAGATTCTGGTTCTTTCAAAATGAACTTGTTCTTTGAGCAAGCAGTTTCTAACTTGTTCTTTTGGGAGCGAGGTATGAACAGTGACTTATCTGTGCAAGCACTGGATGCAGGTGGAAACTTGATCGGCAATCTGTTTAAGATTACTCGTGACACCTGGAAGAGTGCTGGTTACAGCATCGATACTACTGAGATTGGCGGTGCTCAAACTGTCGGTTCTTGGGGATTGAGCGCTAGTGATTTAGGCGTTGTTGGTTCTATTTTTGGTCTGCAAGTGAGTGCTGATGCGTCTCACAATGGACCTGACTTCAAGGTTGTGGGTGAAGCTGCGGCGGTGCCCGAACCAACTACAATGGCTGGTTTGGCGCTGGCTGGTGCTGGTTTCGCGGCAGCTCGTCGTCGCAAGAAGCAAGCTGCTCAGTAGTTTGATGCTGCTGAACCTGTAATCTAACGCTTAATCTTGAAATCCCCCGTACTTCATTTGGTGATGACGGGGGATTTTGGTCAGTAGCCGATCGCCGCAACTATGCTGGCTTACTTATGATGGTTGCTTGTAGTTGCGAGTACACGTTCTGCCAGTTTATCTGGAACCTCTTGCAGGTGATCAACATTCCAACTGAAGAACCCAACACCCATGGTGAGCGATCGCAGTTCCACAATCAAGTCATGCATTTCTGCTTGAGGTATGTAAGCGACGACTTCATCCCAACCAGCCCAATCAGGTTTTGCATTGTAGCCCAAAATCTGTCCGCGTCGTCCACTGGTTAACCGTAGTACTTTGGAAGTGAAGTCAACAGGCACAGAGATTTTGACATTCAGAATTGGTTCTAATAGCGTTGGCTCGCATTGAGCTAATCCTTCCTGCATTGCAATGCGAGCTGCTTGCTTGAACGCTTGTTCAGAACTGTCAACAGAATGGTAAGACCCATTTGTCAAGGTTACGTCTACATCAACGACTGGAAATCCCAGCGGACCGTGTTGAAGATACTCCCGAACTCCATTTTCTACAGCCGGAATATATTGACGAGGAACAACTCCACCTACTATTTTCTCATGGAAGTTAAAACCTTCGCCTCTAGATAGGGGGCGAATATCAAGGTAAACATCCCCGAATTGCCCATGCCCCCCTGTTTGCCGCTTATATCGACCATGAATGGCATTAGCTGTTTTGCGGATGGTCTCTTTATAGGGAACTTGAGGGGGATGCGCCGACATTGGCAAATTGTATTTACGGTTGAGTCGATCCATTGCCACCTGCAGATGAATCTCTCCCTGTCCCCACAAAATAATTTCGTGAGTATCGCCATGTTGTTCCCAAAAGAGGGAAGGATCTTCCTCCATCATTTTACTAAGGGCACCTGAGAGCTTCACTTCGTCGTTGCGCTTTTCCGCCGCGATCGCCAGCGCAAACACAGGAGCTAGTTGAAGCGGTTTGGGCAGTTGCGTGGAGCTAACATTGTTGGCTGTTAACGTATCACCAGTCCTAATGCCATCTAAACGTCCTAATGCAACAATGTCTCCAGCTTGGGCTTCGTTGATGGCTTGTTGCTGTGCTCCCATCAGACGGTAAAGCCCGCCGATTCGAACCCCATTGAGTGTCATGCCATCCACAAGGGTACCGCGCCAAATCCGCACCAGGGAGAGTTTGCCGCCTTGTGGGGTGTAGTAGGTCTTTAACACCTGAGCTAGAACCTCATTAGTCATGGGTATCTGTCGGTGTTCAGCGATGGTATCTGGCTCAGGAGATTCTCTAAGCAGGGCTTGCAGCAGTGGACGAATCCCAAAGTCTCGATCGGCAACTCCTACAAATACAGGTACAATTTGATCTGCACCCAACTCCATCTTCAAGTCCTGGAAAATTTCTTCTTGAGCTGGTTCTATGTCTTCTAGAAGTTCTTCCAGGAGATGATCATCAAAGTTAGAGAGAGTTTCCAACATCTCGTTACGGGCCGCCTTTTCCTGGTCACGCAATTCCGCAGGCAGTGGGACAGGATCAGCAGGTGCGCCAGGATGATAGTGATAGGCTTGCTCTGTAACTAAATCAATGAAACCAACCAACTTCTCACCCGTGCCGATCGGGTATTGATGAGCGACTAAAGGACGGCTTGACACTTTGTTGAGCGCTTGCAGTACTTCGTTGAAGTCTACATCGGCTCGATCCATCTTATTAATGAAGACTAGATGCGGAATCTCCCAATCATCTAAAAACTTAAACAATGGTGCCAGGGTGAGAACTCGATCGCTGACTGCCTCACATACAACGATCGCTGCATCTACTCCAATAAGTGCATTTAATGTCTCTTGAGCAAATTCAACCGACCCGGGACAATCCAAAAACATAAAACGAACGCCGCCATATTCAGTACTGGCGGCGTTCACTTCTACACTCATCTGGCGATCGCGGGCTTCTGGAGCAGCATCACCTACTGTATTGCGGTCTTGGACGTTACCTTTCCGAGTTATGGCTCCAGTTACAAATAACAGGCTTTCTAGCACTGTTGTTTTTCCGCTCAAGTAAGGGCCCACGATCGCCACATTTCGGGTACCCGATAAGACGTTTTCCTTCATAACTACCTCGCTGGTATTACACGAGTAGAGATTTTGTCTAGCCAGAACTCCGGCAACCTCAGCTACATCTGCTCCAGCTAGCCAACCACCAATTCAATTAGGTCATTGATGTAATCTGATTGTGTAACGTGTTTCTGAATACAGGCTGAAATTGCAGTTATTCTTAAAACCAAGTTAAACAAGCGTTAAGCACTACAACAATATTCTGCGTTTCTCCACAGCCTGTTGATAAATCAAGGTCACAAGCTAATTTTCTATTCTACAAGTTCACCTATGGTCATCGCTGTAAGCGTAAGTGGTAGGGCAGAGGTGAATCGGAAAATTATAAAGACGCAACATTCTAATAATCAGGCTTGTCTTAAACTTTCTGAGCGGAACTATACATTCAAACTTGACCGTCAACTGAGTTGATGCTTCATGTTCTGAGAACAAGTTTATTGAGTTTGCGTAATAACCCGTATACTTACGTATCATTTATTTCGTATGTTTGGAGCAGCGCTGAAAAGCTTGTAGAGCAAGTATTTGGCGCAGTTACGTACATTTATTCTAGAAGCCTAACAACAGAAGGGTTTATAGAGTATGGTCGAAATGTGATGACTGAGTAAGACTCGTAACCAAACTCTGGGCAGCAAAATATCTTTTGGTTAGTTTAGATACAAGCAAGTGGCGAAGAAGTTTAGGAATTCCTGAACTGACGTTACATGTTTCATTCACAGCTACCTCATCTAGAGACTTTTATGAACGCGATTAAACTCACCTCGATCGTTTTGGTCGGAACCGCCGCTGTTGCAGTCAGTGCAGCTTCTGCTCAAGCATTCTCCTTTTCAGTTGGCGGTACGGCTGTTGCCGGTGAAGGCTACAAGTCTAGCGTTGCTGGAGCACAAACCATCGACTTCAACTCTGGTAGTCCTTCCAATAGTGTCGTTACCTACTCTGGAATCGTGAACAACATCGTGCAAGGTAGCAAGAGTGGTCAACATGCAACTCCTGCTGGCAACGAGTCCAAATTCTTAACCATCTCTCAAAAAAATGCCAATGTTGTGGGCAATACAGGTTCAGTTACTCTGAACTTTGCTAAAGCGCTGGATTACTTTGGTTTGTACTGGGGATCTGTTGATACACACAACTTTATTGATTTCTACTCCGGTGGTGCGCTAGTGAAGACCTTTGGAGGCGGTGATATTTCTACAACGGCTAAAGGAAGTTGGACTGGTGCTAGTGACAACTTGTATGTCAACTTTTTTGCTGGTGCGGGTCAATCGTTTGACCAAATTGTTCTTCGGGCAAACGGAACTGCGTTCGAAAGTGATAACCACTCCTATCGCGAATCTGCGGCTGTTCCTGAGCCAACCACAATGGCTGGCTTAGCTCTGGCTGGTGCTGGTTTTGCTGCTGCTCGTCGCAAAAAGCAAAAAACTCAAGCATCCTAAGATTTTCATCAGGAGATCCGAGTTTAAGCTCACTTAGGGTCATGGATTAAATAACCTGTGGAATGGGTGTCTCACCTGCTTGGACGGGCAGGATGTCCATCCAAGCATAATTGCAGTTGATTTAATTCTCGTTCCTTAGCAACTCAAACCTACATCTATGAATGAGAAAAGGCACCTACTTGGTGCCTTTTCTTTTGGCGCTTTGTTAATTGGAACTGAGCGCTAAACTGTTCGAACGTGGAATTTCAACCATATGACAGACGAAGAAACGCTATCCGTTGAATAGGCTATGAGAGGTTGAAGTTTGTGGAAGAATAAATATGTTGAAAACTGCTGCTCTACGTCTGTTACAACGAATTTGTTTTATTTGGGCAATCCTGATTTCCACTTTAATTTGCCTCAGTCTGCCTGCTTTAGCGGAGCCAGTCCCCGCTCCTGTTACACCCAGCACAGTAACCTATCAAATCGAACACTCTAAATCCCCTGAACAAGTTGGGCAACAACTTCAACAACAATCTCAGGATTACAAACAAGAGTTGAAAAAAAGCCCAACCCCCATTCCTAACGCTGCGAAAAATGCTGCAAATAAAACTAGATCAATCTTTCAACAGTTCTCTAAGCGGACTCAGGAAACATTAGATTCACAATCAGAACACCAAGCACAGTAAGATCGCAAAAAGTGGTTATCAACGCGATACAGTCTTGATCGCGTTTTGGCTTTCTGTGGTGATATGGACGGTATCAGGGGCCAATTCTACTGTTAACTCCCCTAAGTAGATGGGATTGTCGTTTTGCCGTATTGCAGACGGACTGGAAACAGATAAGTAGATGCCGACCAAGGCGATCGCAAACGCAATTAAATTAAGTACGCTAAGTTGCTCTGCGAACAAAATCCAGGCCCCTACACCAGCCAAAATGGGTTCCAGCAACAGAAACAAGGCAACAAATTCGGCTGATAGTTGATTCAAGCTATGCACAAGCATACCTTGTCCCAAAATCTGACAAATCACCGCCAGCAGAATGACAGCCAGCCAACCTTGGGCAGTATTTGGAAACAAATGACCGCCACTCAGCAGAGCGACTGGCAGTGAAGCGATCGTGGCGCTGGCAGAACTCCAAAACAGTACGGTTGTTGTGTTTAGGTTCGTTTGGATCTTCTCAAGTACTGCCAGGTAAATACTAAATGACAAAGCAGCAACGAGGGCGGCACCATCTCCGGCAAATTTGCCCAGTGCAATTTGGCAATCATCAAATCCAATTAGAAAAATGGCTGCGATCGCCACTAGCATACCCATCACAAAGCGGCGGTCAAATCGCTTGCGTAGAAATAACCAGCCTCCCAAGCAGGAAAAGACTGGTGTCAAGTTTGCCAGTAATGTTGCATTCGCCACGCTGGTTTGTGTCAGCGACCAGGCCCATAACATGAGATCAGCCGCTAAAAACAACCCCACCAGGCATAGTTGTCCAATCACTACAGCGTCGGTGGGCAGGACAAAACTGGCATCGCTTACGAGCGTGTATTCATCCTCCTGCCAGCGTTGATACAACCCCCCAGCCCCATTCCATATGGCCAAAATTGCTGTGGTGATCCAGAATCGATTAAATGCAGTGGCGTAAGGATTAATTTCCTGCTCGCTCAACTTAATCAAAATTGCTGCGGATGCGATCGACAAAACCGCAACGCACAATGAGGCAATCGTGGCGATTGCAGGAAGTTTGCTGGTAGGAGCTTCTAGCCGCTGGGTAGGATATTTCATTTGTGTATCATAAACTACTTTTAAAAGTTTTACTGGGTTCCTACCGATCCTTTCCTCTTTCCTAAGAATAGGAATGGTGCCAGAAGGAGATTTCTGACACCAACGAGGGAGGTAAATACGAGTCAGCCACAAAGACAAAGACTGAAAAAAGGATAAGCGGGTGCTTGTGATTCCTCTTAGGTCTTTACTGGCCTGCTTCCAGGGTTGAGTTTGAGGATGTGCCAGCGATTGGTTGTCCAATTCTTTTTTCAGCAAAATACTTATTCAAAAATGTGCTGGTGAAGGACAACACTACCGGAGCTAGGATCATGGCTAAAAATCCGTGAACTGCAAAGCCAGGAACCAGCAATGAGGCTAGCCAGAAGCAGACCCCGTTCAAAACGAAAGAAAACGTGCCCAGAGTAAGAAAGTTAATGGGCAGGGTAAGGATAGATAGAATGGGCTTAATCGACCCATTCACCAGCCCGATCGCGATGGCAGCGAGTAGGGCAGCCGGAAACGTTGCAATAGTGACACCTGGAACAACTAGGTCAACAACCAACAAACCTAATGCGCTAATCAGTGTCGTTAAAAAGAATCCAATCATTGTTCATCTCCTGATTTGATGTAAATTCAGTATTTCTAAGCGGCATCAGATTGCTGGTTTTGCTTTTCTGCTTGCTTAGCGATCGCCCAAACTGCATGAATGCTACCAGGTACCCATCCAAGAAGTGTCAGAAGAATATTAATCACCAAGGTTGAACTAATGCCGTAGGTGAGAAAAACACCAACCGGAGGAACTAAAATACCGAGCAACAACTGAGTTAGTTTCATGAAATGCCTCCTTGAGGAACACAATGGAGAAAGTAGTGTGCTAGAAAAATCAGATTTAGAAAAGACTCTTTCTGACTTCCAATCACACTTTTATCTTCGCAGGCTGCATTAACCCTGTCCGGTGCGGATAACCCAAGGTTTTAGCGTAGAAGTCCTACCTGGCATAATCGAAGCGCCGCGATCGCCGAGTTTGACGCAGTTGCGTGTTCCATTCAGCGATAGCAGCCTGGGCTTCATCGTAGAGGGCACGTCCGGGAGGAATTTGATAGGCAATCTCGATCGCAATCCCGAAATTACCTTGAGTGGCTAGGGTTGTGGCCTCTTCTAAAATGGGGCGATCTTCTGTCGTTTGAAGCGTTGCCGTCCAGGATAAGATTAGTTGTTGCGCATCGGGATGGAGGGCGCGTCCGGTGGGAATTTTGCTTGCTTCTTGAATTGCTGCTGCTAATTGATTTTGCTGAGCCAGTTGACGTGCTTTCTTCAACGTCGGTTTATCTTCAATCGTTTGGATTTGTTGTTGCCAGTCGAAAATAGCAGCTTGAGCCTGAGGCCGCAGAGCGCGTCCAAGCTGGATTTTGCTGGCCTGGGCGATCGCTGCTTGCAAATCTTTGATCGTGTTCGACTTGGCCAACCTTTGGGCTTGATTGAGATATGGACGATCCTGCACTCGTTCAATTTCTTTGCGCCATTCGGCAATCAGGGTCTGAGCCTCAAGCCGATGGGGGCGGTCGATCGTAATCGTCTCTGCCATCTGAATCGCCATTTGCAGGGCTGGAAGTTGGGGCACGCTGGCAACAGTGCTGGCGAGGCTAAGCTGTGTTAAGTCTTGCACCTGCCGTTCTACGCGATCGCTTTCAGACTGCGCTAAAGCGGCTAAGGGGCTACTCGGTTGAATCGTTTGAAGCGCTGCGAGTAGGGTGGTTTGTTGCCAAAGTGCAGAATGAATCGGCAGGATGCCACGCGAGTGTTGTATTGTTTGTTGCGCACGGCTGAGCCAAAGCAGCTCTTGAATTTGGGGAGCAAGGGAAGCTTGAGCCGGAAGCCATCGGGCTGCCGCGATCGCCCCCGGAACGTCTCCATTCTGGAGCCGAGTCTCAGCAATTTCAATCAACGATTTACTCCAACGCTGACTATCTAGTTGAGCGGCGGCGCTGGCATAGGTGTTGGGGTTGATTTGGGCTAGCAGTTGCATGGCTCTCCCTAACGTTTCTGCCTGCACCGCAGGTTGGGCCTTAACCAAGTCACGGACCTGGTGGAGTTGGTTAAAGGCCATGCGTTCGGTCAAAATGCGTTCCCGTAGTTGACTTAATTGTTGTTGTTGAAAATTACTAATTTGGCCAGAGCGCGGTTGCAGCTCAGCTTCTGCTTTTTTCCAATCCTGAGTTTTGATGGCAGCTTCTACCGTACTTGCGACTAAGTTGCCGCGATCGCGGAGCTTTTGCCATTCCAGAATTGAGTTTTTAGCTTCTCGATACATTGGGTTGCCGGGTTCAATCCTTTCTGCTAGGTGAATAGCCTGATCGAGGTTATCTTCCAAGGCTTTAAGGTTTGCCTGTTTGAGGAGTTGTTTTGACCAATCTCGATGGAGGCGGGTGGCTTTTGCTTGAAGTTGATGCCCTGATAACCAGGGTTGAACTAGCTTGATGCCTGCATGCAACGACTCGGTGGTGCCAGTGCGAGCGGCCTGCTCTGCGCAAAACAACTTATCAGCGTCGGTTGAAAGGAACCAGATGCGATCGCAATCTGGTATGGGCGGAATGGTTGACAACCAGTTGAAGGCAGCATAGCCGGTTCCGCCACAAAAAGCGGCCACTCCTGCCCAAATGAGTGGCATTCCTATCATTTTTGCTCCCCGCAGCATTTGCTTGCGAGTGTGGACGAAGAGGCGCTGATGGCGAGGCTGAAGCGAAATTGTGGTTGGCGCAGTTTCACTATCAGTCCGCTGGTTACTGACCAATGTCTCTGGGGCTTCTAGGGTGATCGGTGCTTGGGGTGTATCTGCATCAGCCACGGCAGGAGAAGACTCCCAATCAACCGAGACAACGTGAACCAACGGGTCACCAGTGATGACGATCGCTCCCATGCTCGAACTAGAAGCGTCACTTCCCTGGGCAGATTCTTCTACCGAATTAGGTGGTTGCGATCGCTCCTGCATCGAATTCTGTGGGTGAGGTTTTGACGCTGGTTGTGGACGAAATCGATCGATTGCCCGTTGTGACATAGATGCAGCGTTTCCAAGCAAAACGTTGAGGAATTGGGCGCGATCGTGGCACTGATTTGGAGCTTGACGGCCAAAGGCTGGCTCAGAGTTCCGTCCCGATCGCCGTGGGATGTGCCGTTATTGTATAAGCAGTCAACCAAATTGCAACGTTCAACCAAATTTATGAACCTACTGCTGCTCCTGGATAAAATGCTGAGGCGTAAAGCTTTCCGGGTTTTGACAAAAATCTAGCCACCGGGAATATGATATAACCCGTAAAATCGAGGTAGTAGCTGGTAAACATTTTGGTGTAGTCGAGCGGTTTTACATGGATAAGTGGACACGGACTTTGAAAGTGGTTTATCGCAAGGAACCAATCGTCAGCTTTTTGGTGACAGCCGGACTTGTGAATGTGGCGATCGGCGGGTTAACTGAACACTGGTCATTGATGTCAGTTGGGTTAAGTGTTGTAGGCATTGCGATCGCATTAGGGGTGCGCCAGATGCAAACTCGTCGCCGTCCACTTGAACCACGCGATCGTCGACCAGCGTATGCTCTGCCACCTGCCCGTGCCGCCAGTCTACCAATGTTAGATATTGCCAAAAAAAATCCGCCTGAGCGCTGATTCAAGGTTATGAGTATTACTGCAACCGAACAACGGCTAAAGATTGGGGAGGTCGCTACCATTAGCGGACTTTCGGTGAAAACCATTCGGTATTACGAAGATATTGGTTTACTGTCACCTAATGTTTTACGGGCAGAATCAGGGTATCGTTTGTTCGAACCGAAGGTTTTGGAGCGATTAGCCTTTATCAAACGCGCTCAATCTCTGGGACTGTCTCTAACAGATGTCAAAGCGATCCTGACAGTTCACGATCATGGCATGTTGCCCTGTGAAGCAGTGAAGCAACATCTTTTGCAAAAAGTGGAGCAGCTCAATCAAGAAATCGCCGCGTTGCTGCAACAACGATCGCACCTAGAACAGGTTCTGGCCTCCTGGAATGAAACCCCAACGGCTACGTCCGATCGCATTATCTGCCCCAATCTGCAATAGCAGGAATTCTGGCTACTAGGCGCGGAAAGCATAAAAAAAGAAGCATTTCTGCTTCCCTTTTTTGTTTTTGGCTATTTGTTTGGTTGCCATCTGCTCGACTTGAACCATTAGATTCGTCTTTCAACTTTTGGCGCAGAACTTGAAACTGTTTGCGGCGCTGGCGTTGGCGGGCAGATCCGCCCCGTCCTTTGTTGTTACGTCCCTCCTTGCGAGGCGACTCCCAACGCTTTAATTGTCTTGCCATTGAATTTCCCTTTTGATTTGCAATTCGTGATAACTCCATTTTAACTTCCCAAACGCTTGGCTCAATTCCCAATTTAGGCTGATTGTCACACCCTACTGGAAAAGCCCTCGGAAGTCTTGCCATGTTTCGACTCCGAAGGCTTTTCACTTGAACCACTCCTCACACTTCGAAATATCACATATTTAGTTTGGTTTGTGGAATTCATACGAGCCACAACCTAAACTGTCCTTACCACAGTAAACCGATGGGGGCGGGTACCATCATGCCGCGGAAGTCGAGAATTTGGACAAGCAGGAGGTAAGCCACACTGAGGGCGATCGCAATGGCTCCGGTTGCAATCGCGATAATTTTAGAACGATTCATAATTTCTCCCAAAAATCTGGCACACTAAATTCGTTTCCTTCACCGTACACCTGATACCTCTTTCCCCACAATGGACTCTGCGATCGTTCCTGCGAATGAAGCCCCATTTGCCGACCGGCCTACGGCGGTTGAAACCTATGAGTTGAGCAAAAGTTATCGGACGGGCTTCTGGCTCACGCAAAAAGTGCCTTCGCTGAAGAACTGCACCCTCCAAATTTTGCAAGGAGAAACCTTTGGTTTATTAGGGCCTAACGGTGCTGGTAAGACCACACTATTGAAAACCCTGCTGGGTATCATTCGGCCTACGAGTGGCCGCGCGTTGGTGCTGGGGCGGCAAATGGGCGATCGCTCCGCCAAGCAACGCATTGGGTATCTTCCCGAAAATCCTTACTTTTACGATTTCTTAACGGGCTGGGAAATCTTGAGTTTCACAGCTGGATTATTTGGGATTCCTCGATCGGTTCAGCAGAAGCGCATTCCGGAGTTGCTAAATTTGGTGGGATTGGCGCAAACCACTGCTAAACGTAAGCAGTTGAGACAATATTCCAAAGGAATGCTGCAACGGGTGGGATTGGCGCAGGCACTGATTAACGATCCGGAGTTAGTGTTTTTGGATGAGCCAATGTCTGGGCTTGATCCACTGGGTCGTTATCAAATTCGAGAAATTATTCTGTCGTTGAAGCAACAGGGTAAAACTATTTTCTTTAACAGTCACATTTTGGCTGATGTGGAAATGATCTGCGATCGAGTTGCGATTTTGGGCCAGGGCGAACTGCTTTGCATGGGCACGTTGCAAGAATTACTGGGGACATCAAATGCCTATCGAGCCAAAGTCAACGGTGGTAATCCAGAAGTCTTAAAAACTCGGCTGGCTAATCTGGAATTTAAAGATGGCTACTGGCAGGGGCAGGTTCTTGGTTCGCCCCAAGACTTTATCGCCAGTCTCAACATCTTAGGTGCTCAACTGGTGGAAATGCACCTAGCTCGTCCATCCTTGGAAGAATTTTTTGTATTGCAACTGCAAGCCCGCGGCATCCGTTACAGTACTTAACTCCTCTGCCTTCCGCTCTCTCTCCTCTGATGGATGAGATTCAGGTTTGTAAGCAAGAGGATTGAAGAGATGAGTTAAGGATTGAACTCACATGACCAATTTAATTGAAACCGCCGATAAAACTGGAAAATTTACAACATTCATTCAAGCCATTAAATCTGCGTCCATTACAGATGTTTTGCAAGGTGAAGGCCCGTTGACTGTTCTCGCACCCACGGATGAAGCCTTTGCTCGCCTCCCCGAAAATCTTCTGCATACACTGATGACCGATATTCCGGCGTTGAAACGAGTGTTGATGTATCACATTGTGTTTGGTGATGCGCGGTTAGAAGACCTCAAACAAATTGATGAGGCTCCGACGGGAGAAGGGTCGATCGTGGCTGTAGAACACACGTCTGGGCGGGTCAAGGTGAATGATGCCACTGTGTTGGAGAGCGACATTTTGACTGACAATGGCGTGATTCATGTGATCGATCGCGTCTTGATGCCCAGTATTGTTGAAGCTGAATTGGAACGTCAAGCTGCTTCTTAGCGCGGTTGCCTTTCCCAATCAACTTTTTGTAGGCTACTGGTGGTAGTTCAGTAGCAGGGAAATCGTCATGACTGAAGCAAAAAATGTACTGGGAGGAACCCTGGAAGTTTGTTGTACTTCTCCCATAACAGGATTCTATCGCGATGGCCTGTGCAACACGGGCGGCGGCGATTACGGGGTGCATGTGGTGTGTGCTCAAGTGACGAAAGAATTTTTGGACTATACCAAAGCGCAGGGAAATGATTTATCTACGCCTGTTCCTGCCTTTAACTTTCCGGGATTGAAACCTGGCGATCGCTGGTGTTTGTGTGCCTCCCGCTGGAAAGAAGCTTTCGACGATGGTGTTGCACCTCCAGTGGTGTTAGAAGCAACCCATGCGTCTGCGTTGGAATATGTTTCTTTGGACGATCTGAAGCAACATGCAATCGATTAGCGATCGCCTGTCCCAATCATCTTTGGAACCTTATTTCTCGTTCATCCATTGTTGCAGGGTTGCTGTCACTGTCTCTAGGAGTATTTCTTGGGCTTCACGGGTAGCACGGTTCACGACTTCCACTTTGCCGTCTTTCAGCGATTTGCCGGTAACAATGCGGTAAGGAATTCCGATCAGGTCAGCATCTTTGAACTTGACCCCAGCCCGTTCGTTGCGATCGTCTAGTAACGTTTCAATTCCGGCTTGATTCAATTCAGCGTAAAGGGTTTCGGCCGCCTGTACCTGGGCTGCATCGGCAACATTCGGAATTACCACGATCGCGTGATAGGGGGCGATCGCAGCGGACCAAACAATTCCATCTTTGTCGTGAGCCTGTTCCACTGCAGATTGGGCCAACCGCGACACGCCCACCCCATAACACCCCATCACCAGCGGCATTTCTTCCCCCTGCTCGTTGGTATAGGTGGCTCCTAATGCTTTGGAATATTTAGTGCCGAGTTGGAAAATGTGACCGATTTCAATCCCGCGTGCGGTTTGCAACGTTTGAGTGGCATCGTGGATTGCTTGATCGCCTGCGATCGCCTTCCGCACATCCACCACCCGATCAGGCAACTTGAACTCCTTGCCCCAGTTCGCTCCGACCACATGATAGCCAGCCTCATCGCTGCCAGTGGCGAAGTTTTTCAACTCAACGGCTGTTTGGTCTACTAATCGCAAAAACTTCGGGGCAACGCCGCCTGCCGCTTTCACCTCCACTGGAGCCGGTTTGGGGGGTTTGATGTAGTTATCTGCTAGATCAGGTGCCATGTAGCCCAAGGGCAGTGGTTTCGCGGCCCACTTCGCCTGCGCCGGTTCATCGGGAACGGTGAGGGCAATGACCGTACTGGCGCGATAATCTCCGGCCAGTTTCACCAATTCATTTTGCAGCTTCACCTCGTTTACATCTTGATCGCCGCGAATGCTAACCAGTACCAGCACCGTCATGCCATTATCGTAAGTTGCTTGATACAGGACGTTTTTCACCACACAAGTCGACGAACATTGGAGGAATTTACACATTTTTTCAATGGTTTCGGTGCCCGGTGTTTCCCGTTTTTCGTAAGTCGCGAACGGAGATGCGATGGCAACCGGTGGTAAGGACATCGCCTTTTCTACGTTGGCGGCATATTTCCCATCTTCCGTATACAAAATTTCATCTTCGCCAGCCTCTGCCAGCACCATGAATTCCTGCGAGCCGGAACCACCGATCGCCCCCGAATCCGCATCCACAGCGCGAAACTTGAGGCCACACCGAGTCAAAATATTGTGATACGCCTGATTCATCTTTTGATAGGTAGCTTTCATGCCTGCCTCATCCGCATCAAACGAATAGGCATCCTTCATGATGAATTCCCGCCCGCGCATCAGGCCAAACCGGGGGCGAATTTCATCCCGGAATTTGGTTTGAATCTGATACAGATTGAGCGGCAATTGCCGATAGGAGCGGATCATGTCACGGGCGATCGCGGTAATTACTTCCTCGTGGGTTGGCCCCAGTCCCATTTCTCGTTGCTGGCGATCGACCAACGCAAACATAATCCCTTCAGCTTTGGTGTAGGTGTCCCAGCGTCCCGATTCTTGCCAAAGCTCAGAGGGTTGCAACTGTGGCAACAAGCATTCTTGTGCTCCCGCCGCATTCATTTCTTCCCGCACAATCTTAGAAACTTTTTGCAACACCCGCCACATTAACGGTAGGTAAGCATACACCCCACTGGCAATGCGCCGAATGTACCCTGCTCTGAGCAGCAGCTTATGGCTTGGAATCTCTGCCTCGGCTGGATCTTCTCGCAGGGTGACAAATAACATCTGAGACAGTCGCATTGCCAGTTACCTTACTCACGCTTGAAATGATTCACATCCCAGTCTACACGGGGAGCTACGTGATCCAGTATTTTTCATTTGGATCTGCGTCTACGGTGATTACTTCATCAGGGTTTCAACTCAAAATCTATGCCGCCCTGGTCTGACGAATGCTGTGGTTAGATTAAGGTAAGGAAGGAATGAAGCAGTCGCGGTGGAGACTTTCATCATGGGCATAGGAATTTTAGGCGCGGTAGTTCTGCTTTGTGTTGTGGTCGCGCAGATTGTGATTACTCCCATTAATGCTTTATCGTCACTTCATGTACCGGCATTTTTGGGAGTTGGTAAATTAGTCACCTGGATTGCTGTGGGTGGAGTTTTGCTGCTGGGTGCCTGGTTACTGGGAGATGGCTGACAAAATGTGAGGGCGATCGTTACCCCTGAGGGCGATGGGGAACACTGAAGGAAGTTCGCTGAAATTTCTCTCATCTCATGCCTTCTCCGATTGTGCAAGCGCTCGATTCCACCTTCCATAAGCTCATTCAAAATCTCCAAATGGGGGTTGTTGTTTTAGGTGCCAACACTGATATTTTGTTGTGCAATCCTGCCGCGTTGGAAATTTTAGGAATTCAGGAACAGGAGTTAATTGGGAGACAATTAAAAGATCTCAACTGGAAATTGGTTGATGAGCATAATCGACCACTAATTCAAGCGCTGCGGCCGGTTTACCAGGTCATTTCTTCCCAGCGACCAGTCATGCACTTGACTGTTGGAGTGTATTTGCCCACTTGCTCAGATCCAGTTTGGCTGTTGGTTAATATTGATCCGCACATTAATCCGGCCGGTGAAGTCGAAGAAATCATCTGCACATTTAGCGACATCACTGACCAAAAACACACGGAAGAAGCCCTACGCCGGAGTGAAGCGAACAATCGCGCCTTACTGAATGCGATTCCTGATTTGATGGTGCGGGTAAGCCGTGATGGTGTTTATTTAGACGTGAAGCCTGCGACCAATTTCAGTACGCTGGTGCCGTGGCAAGACATGGTGGGCAAACGAGAAGCGGATGTGCTACCTCTGACGATCGCCCAGCAGCGCCAAATTGCTCGTCACAGAGCCTTGGAAACTGGCAAAACGCAGTTTTTGGAGTACCAGATTAACCGGGGCCATGAACTGTGCTACGAGGAAGCGCGGATTGTGGTGAGTGGAGCGGATGAAGTGCTGGTGATTGTGCGCGATGTGACCGATCGCAAACGAGCCGAACAGGAACTCTTGAGCCAAAATCGCCGGGCACAGCTTTTATCCTCCATTACTATGCGCATTCGGCAGTCGCTGAAACTGGACGAAATTCTCCAAACAGCAGTGGACGAGGTGCGGCAATTTTTGCAAACCGATCGCGTGATTGTCTACCAGTTTCAACCGGATTGGAGCGGCCTCATTGTTGTGGAATCGGTGGATACGCAATTTATCTCCACCTTGGGAGCCAACATTCAAGATACGTGCTTTCAAAATGGCGGTTGGCAGACCTATCTTCACGGGCGCATTAACGCGATCGCCAATGTTGACCAGTCTCATCTCACCGCCTGTCATCGCACCCTCCTCCATCAGTTTCAAGTCAAAGCAAATTTAGTGGTGCCCATCCTGCAAAGTCAGAGCGCGGCTAGTGACCCCAAACTATGGGGCTTGCTAATTGCCCATCAATGCTCTGCCCCTCGGCAATGGAAGCCATTTGAGCAGAAATTTTTGATGCAATTGGCAGATCAAGTCGGGATTGCGATCGCCCAAGCCAGATTACTTGAACAAGAAAAACAGCATTGGGAAGAACTGGCTCAGCGCAACCTGGAACTGGAACGAGCCAAACAACAGGCTGAACGAGCCTCTCAAATGAAGAGTACCTTTCTGGCTACCATGAGCCACGAAATTCGCACTCCCATGAACGGCGTTTTGGGCATGACCAGTCTGCTCATGGACACAAATCTGGATACAGAACAACGAGACTTTGTGGAAACTATCCGGTTTAGCGGTGAAACGCTCCTTTCCCTGATTAATCAGATTCTAGACTTCTCCAAACTTGAAGCCGGAGAAATGGAACCCGAAATTTTGGAGTTTGATCTCAACACGTGCATCGAGGAAGTGGCTGACCTGGTTGCCTCCACAGCTCACGCGAAAGGATTGGAACTGGCCACTCTGGTTTATTGCAACTTGCCCACTCACCTCAAAGGCGATGTCAGCCGATTGCGTCAGATTTTGACCAATCTGGCCAGTAACGCCATCAAGTTCACCAGCCAGGGAGAAGTCGTGATCCAGGCGGCACTGAAGGCTGAAACATCAATCCAAGCCACAATTACCTTCTCTGTGATTGATACAGGCATTGGTATTTCTCCTCAAGCGCAGCAAAAACTGTTCAAACCGTTTTCTCAAGTAGATGCTTCCACCACGCGGCGGTATGGCGGTACGGGGTTGGGGTTGGCGATTTCGAAGCAATTGGTGGAATTAATGGGCGGCGAGATTGGTGTAGAAAGCATCGAAGGTCGTGGTTCGCGATTCTGGTTCACCCTAACGTTTAGCAAACAGCTATGCAAATCGGCGTCTGGTCTGACGGCGGTGGCTCCCAACTTGGATCAAGTAAAACTGTTGATTGTGGATGATAACGCGACGAATCGAAAAGTTCTTCGCTATCAGTTGTCGGCCTGGGGGATTGAGGTGGATGAAGCCAGTGATGCCTCAAGTGCATTGGAGTTGATGCGGCGACAGGCGATCGCAGGCACTCCCTACAAAATGGCAATTTTGGATATGCAAATGCCAGATGTGGATGGAGAAATGTTGGGTTCCTACATTAAGGCTGATACTCTTCTGCAATCAACTCGCCTGATCATGATGACATCGCTGAATCACTGGGGGGGTGCCCGCAATGCTTTGCAATTGGGCTTTTCTGCCTATTTGGTTAAACCAGTGAAACAATCGCGTTTATTAGATTGCCTGCTCAATACGCTAGGGGATGCTCAATCGCAATCCTCGAAAGCCTTTTCTTCCCTGGCTTCGGCACCAGTTGAGAATCGAGCTACGGACAGTGAACTTGCGCAACCCAACACGACAGTCTCTCTTAAGAAACCGCTCAAGCTTAAGATTCTGCTGGTCGAAGATAACGTGGTGAACCAGAAAGTCACTCTAAATCAACTAAAAACTCTGGGCTACAGTGCTGATGTGGCAGCGAATGGGCAAGAAGCTCTACACATGCTGGAACAAATTCCTTACGATCTTGTGTTTATGGATTGCCAAATGCCCGTTTTAGATGGCTATAGCGCGACTCAAGAAATTCGACGGACGGAGTCCCCCGATCGCCATACCGTGATTGTGGCTCTAACCGCAAATGCTCTGCGAGAAGATCGCGTCCGCTGCATCAATGCGGGGATGGATGACTATTTGAGTAAACCCATTTTGAAAGAGAAGTTGGCAATGAAATTGACTTATTGGAGTCAAGTCTAACAGTCACAACAAGAGGATGCTATGAACGAATCGATCGTATCGGCTAAAACTATAGAAAACGCAACAGTCATTCCCGCCAATCAGTCCATCATTAATTGGGAGTACTTGCATCAGGTTTGCGATGGCAACGAAGAATTTGAAATTGAACTGCTCCATACCTTTGTTGAAGATACGGAAAAATACCTGCCAGACATTGAACAGGCGATCGCCACGCAAAACTTTTATCTGTTGGAGCAACGTGCCCATCACTTAAAAGGTTCTAGTGGCAACACAGGCATTACGCAGATCTACGAAACGGCTTGTGAATTAGAAATACAAGCGCGTGAGCGCCAAATTGATGGAGCACCCCAACGCCTATCGGTTTTACAAACATCATTACAAGCGGTCCGAGAGGTGCTTGCGAGCCGATCGTAGCCTTCGCCTGATACTCCACATCAGATGAAGAGATGATGAGAGGAACTATCAAGTTTGTAATCAGATCGACAACGCGATCACAATAGAGGAGTCCTCCACTGCATCGACCCATGGCAAAACGGCAAACCTGGCTAGAACAGATAAATCGTTATGTGTTACCCCTGGTAGTCGTGGGAATTGGGTTATACGGTACCTGGGATTTGATCGTGCGACCTCTGGCTAAAATTGAGCAACCCCTCAATGTGTGCACGACTAACGTCATTGATGTGGCTGTCCTCAAACCAGCAACGCAACCCGACCAACCGCCGCGCCGAGTGCAAGCTCCGGAGGGATTGCCGATCGTTGTGCCTGCTGGCGAAACGCGCCTACTGTCCATCGAGGTCGAGAATCCGGAGCAGCAACCAGTGGTTTATCAGTGGCAGGCAACTCATGGTCAGTTTGCCGCGCGAATCACTGTGGAAAACCAATCAGCGTATACAGCACCGCGATCGCTGGTGAATGACACAATCACCGTACAAGCAACTTTGCAGGGCTGTTCGCCAGCGAAACGCACAATTGATTTGGCGATCGTCCCTTCGGCCAAAGCGCCCATGACTGAACAACCCTTACCCGAAACTCCAGCCCTTCCCAGTCCGACCCCCAGCATTCCTTCCTCTTTGCCCACGATCGATCCCTTTGCTGAGCCACAACGGTAAGGGTAGGCAGATTTGCCACAAGCCTGCTGCCATTTAACTTCGGCCTTTTCTGTCCTGATTAGGTTGGATTCAGCAAAGTGGCAAGACCTTTGACAAGGCGTTGAATTCCCTCTGCGGCGGTGTCTTTGGGCAATGCGCCATAGGCAACTCGGAGGTAGCAGCCATCAATGCCAAAGGTGTCTCCAGGCAGGGCGGCAACACCGTAGTGTTGAATTAATTGTTCAATCAACTGCATCGGTTTGACAGATGAATGGAGCTTGAGCAAGAAGTAAAAGGCTCCCGCAGTGGGTGGAATGGTGCAAAGATGGGATATTTTGCTGAGTTCGTTGAGCATGAGTTCTCGCACTTCGACGATCGCCCCTAAGTGCTCCTGACAATAACCCACTCCGGCTTGAAGTGCGCCCAGTGCCGCATATTGAGATACCACCGATGGACAAATCACATTCGTATCCTGAATTTTCATAATGGGCAGGAGCAAAGGCTCTGGAATCACCATATAGCCGATCCGCCAACTGGCAAATCCGTAAGCTTTAGACAGGCTAAATAAGGAGATGGTGTGGTCGACTCCAGTTGAAATGCTGCCAGGAGAAAAATTTGAAATGCCGCCATAGGTAAAGTACTCGTATGCTTCATCGTGGATGTGATACAGCCCGTGTGTGTGACAAATGTCATTCACTGCTCTTAATACAGATTCTGGGTAAACGGCTCCAGTGGGGTTGTTGGGGGAAATAGTGACGATCGCCCGCGTTTTGGTGGTAATCGCTTGTCGGATAGCCTCCGGGCGAAGCTGGTATTGAGCATCCGTGGAAACCAGAATTGGCTGGCACCCGGCGATCGCGATCGCCATTTCGTGATTGAAGTAATACGGTACCTGCAAAATGACTTCATCACCTGGATTTGTGATGGCTAAGATCGCATTGAGAAAGCCCATGTTGCTACCTGCTGTAACCACGACTTCTCGCCCCTGCCCAGTTTCAATTTCGTTTTCGGTTTTGAGCTTGGTTGCGATCGCCTTTAAAAGCGGGGGAATACCTTGTAAAGATTGGTATTTATGGTTATTGGGGTTCGATAAAAACTGGCTGATCTGGGCGATCGCTTCTGGTGGCGGCCCATAATACACTACACCCTGCCCCAAAGAAATGGTGCCCGGATGTTGCCGGATCAGTTCACCAACGATCGGGATGACAGGTGTTTGCACGGTATCCATGCGAGTCGGTCGGATGGTCATCAAGGTTTCACGCTCATTTTGCGACGATAACTATATTGACCATATACACTCACCAGGTAGGGCATAACATAGCTCAAAAAAACAGAAATCCAACGCTCTTGGGTCATTTCTCCGCGCCAAACGGCCAGCCCATGGTTGATACAAAATAGCAATGAACCCACGACCAGCGCGGTTCTCATTCCTGTTGGCACAAAATCTCGATCGAATAAACTGCTCAAGTATCCACGCACACTTTTCATCTAAATCTATCTCCCTCGCCTTCACCACACAGTACAGTCCAGTAAAACCGTATTTCTGCCATGTCTGAAACAGCAGTATGGGTCGACTGCTGTGATCGCATCAAGCTATTTCCCGGTTTAAGTGGTAGAAGAAAAATAAATGAACCCTGGAATGTCTGGGCATCCGATGTCAAAATAGCTATACGAATTTTGAGACGGAAACCATCATGAGTATTTTTCCTCGTTTGGATAGTACCCTGGCGAAAGGGCAGGCATTAAAAGTGATTAGCGGATTGAATAATTTCGATCGCGATCGGGTGATTTCTGTCGTCCAAGCGGCGGATCAGGGCGGAGCAACGTTCCTCGATATTGCGGCTGACGCCGATCTGGTGCGCTTAGCCAAGCAACTCACCAGCCTACCCATCTGCGTGTCTGCGGTTGATCCGAAATTGTTTGTTGTTTGCGTCAATGCCGGAGCCGACCTAATCGAAATTGGCAACTATGACAGCTTTTATGTCCAAGGTCGCCAATTTGAAGCCGCTGAAGTGCTGGCTCTCACGGAAGCAACCCGTCGTTTATTGCCCGATGTTACCCTTTCCGTCACCGTTCCCCATACTTTGCCACTCGATCGACAGGTGCAACTGGCAGAAGAACTGGTAAATGCTGGCGCAGACATGATTCAAACGGAAGGTGGCACCAGCAGCAATCCAGCCCATGCTGGCACTCTCGGTTTAATTGAAAAAGCTGCCCCTACCCTAGCCGCTGCTTATGAGATCTCGCGAGCCGTGTCGGTGCCAGTGTTGTGTGCGTCTGGGTTGTCGGCGGTTACAGCTCCTTTGGCGATCGCAGCAGGGGCGGCTGGGATTGGTGTTGGCTCTGCCATTAACAAGCTCAACAGCGAAATCGAAATGGTTGCCGTTGTTCGTAGCTTGGTTGAAGCACTGGCCAATCAGCGAGTCGGCGTGAGAAATTAGTAACTTAGAGCAGAAGGAGGAAGGCAGAGGGCAGAAGGCAAAAGGCAAAATAAAATCTTTAATTTTTCAATTCTGTCTTTCTGGTGCTGCTGCCTTGCGTCTTCTCGCTTCTGCTCCTCAACCTTTTCTCCCCCTTCCCCCTTTCCCCCTCTCCTTCGCTCATGCCATCCTCTCAATTTACTCCGGAAGAACTGCATCAGTGGCTATTGGCACTGGCAGAGGCGAACCGCAACAACATCTGGTGTCATTGCAAAGTGTGTGATGCAGAGTGGGTGTCTTCTGATGAAAGTGCGACTTGCTTAGCATGTGGTAGCGATCGTGTCGAGCATATTCCCTGCTGGCAATTTCCAGATGATTGATCTAGTTTCAAGTAAATTTACGAAACCTCGGATTGCATCAGTTTCGTTTGTGTTAAGTGTAATAAGTCAATCATTGGGTTTTCTGTTTGTTGATGTACAGCTTTGGTCAGAACGCTTAGGACAAAGAGGAAGTTGCAAAGTCAGTGATGAGTTAGCGTTCTGCGTCGCCTTTACCACGATACATATTGCTACAGCTAAAATTTACCTCACTATCAACTATAACTGTTCTGGCTTAATTGGTAAGTCTGCCCACTTTTCAACTTGTTTGGGTTGATAGTGCAAAAACTGATCTAAAAGTGTGTCAGGATCAGTTGCTTCTAAAACGATCGATCGCAAATCACTTCGCAGAAAATTCTCTTCTACTGCTAAATCAAACAGGTTCAATAACAAGTCATAATAACCCGCAACATTGAGTAACCCTTGTGGTTTTTGATGAAGTCCCAATTGTGCCCAAGTCAAGATTTCACAAAATTCCTCAAAGGTGCCAAACCCTCCTGGTAGGGCCATAAATCCATCGGCCAACTGAGCCATCAAGGCTTTGCGATCGTGCATGGATGAAACAACATGAAGCTGAGTCAGATTTGGGTGAGCAATTTCTTTTTGAACAAGAAACTCTGGCATTACGCCAATTACCTGACCACCCGCAGCCAAAGTTGCATCTGCGACTACTCCCATTAACCCAACATTCCCACCGCCGTAAATGAGTTGCAAGTTACGTTTGGCTAGAACTTTGCCTAACTCTGCCGCCGCACTTTGGTAAACTGGACGGGAACCCAAGCTAGAACCGCAAAAGACACAAATTGATTTCATTCCCTATCTCTGCAAATGTTTCTCCAGCATTCTATAAGTAGCTCGGTGCAATTAAACAGCTACCTCCGGTAGTCTCTCTTATTAAGGGGGACGGCGACAGCCGGGAGTTTAGGAGAAACTGGATCTTCAGTTTAATCTCTGAACCTGATCCTCCCTAACCCTCCTTAACAAGGAGGGGACCAAACCAAAAGCTTAAAGTCTTCCTTTTAGCGGAGAATTTAGAGGGGGCGAAACAATCTTCTACAAATGATTTATTTGTTGGTAACGTATGAGTTGCTTCTTTCTGGCGAAAGGACGCGGTAGAGTAGAGGGGTTTGTGTTACAGAATGTTGCAATGGAATCGAACTCGATCGCGCCTCCCTCGAAAGCTGCGTCAACTCTACCCAAACCAGTGCAAGCCCTTCCAGCCAAGGTGTTTCATTGGGTGAATGTCGTGAGTCTGACTATCATGATGATGAGTGGATTGCAGATTTATAACGCTAATCCAGTATTTGGTGGGAGAGAAGGTTGGCACTTTCCTCAATTTTTCTTGTTGGGGGGGTGGTTAGCTGGTGGGCGCCATTGGCACTTTGCCGCGATGTGGGTGTTTTCGCTCAACTTGCTCTGCTACGGAATCTACATTCTGGTCACAAAACGTTGGCAGCATCGGTTTGTGGGTGGCAATGACCTGAAAGCGTTGCGCGTTGCAAACAATTCTAAACGACGAGTATATGCATGGCACCGCTTGGTTTATACCTCCATTTTTCCGGTTCTGTTTCTGGCCATTTTTACTGGCATTGGTATGTATAAGCCAGCGCAATTTCCCTGGATTGTGGATTGCTTTGGCGACTGGTTCGCGCTGCGAGTTGTTCATTTTGCCACAGTGCCGATGCTTCTTCTATTTATGGTTGTGCATTCGCTCCTTGCGCTCAAAGCTGGCAGCGATCGTTTGGTGAATTCAATGTTTTGGGATGAGATGATTTAAAGAGGCAACGGGCAATAGTATGGCGAACTCTGCTGAAAATTCTCTTTCTCGCCGGAATCTGCTGCGATTGGCTGGCTATGCAGGAGGGGGCATGTTACTAACAGGGGCTTCTCTAACGTTGTTAGAGAATTTGGTTGGTAAGGCGACGGAACCGTTAAATCAAAAATTAGAAGAACTCCTGTTAAAGCCACAAACGCCGGTGCCAGAATTTCCAGTCAGCGCGATCGAACCGGACAAATTAATTATTAACACCTATGGTTACACGCCAACGATTGATCCCGTCGCGTTTCGCCTCGTTGTAGATGGGGAAGTCGAGAATCCATTGACTTTAGATATGGCAACAATCCAACGAATGCCACGCCGATCGATGGTAATTCGCCATGTGTGTGTCGAAGGGTGGGCGGCGATCGTCCAATGGGCCGGAGTGCCAGTGCGAGATTTAATTGAGTTAGCAAAACCAAAGCCGGGGGTGCGTTATGCCTATTTTTTCTCTGCTGATGGCTACTACGAAAGTTGGGATCTCGCGTCCTGTCTCCATCCGCAAACGGTGCTGGCTTATGAAAAAAATGGTGCCCCTTTACCAATTGAGAATGGCGCGCCCCTCCGACTCGCTTCTCCCATCAAACTGGGCTACAAGTTAAGCAAATGGGTGGGGCAGGTGAGCCTGGTAAGTGAATTGCGATCGCGGCGTGGTTTTTGGGAAGACCAAAGCTATGAGTGGTTTGCTGGACTCTAGGGTTCTAAGGCCAATTGCCATTCACTCGCGTCAGGACTCCAACTCGGACTCGACGTTTCCCCAACAACATAAGGCCCCCAATAACGACGAGAGCCATCTTGAGCAAAAGCCACCAGAATATCACCCGGTTTTAGTTGTAGAGAGCGACTGGGCAGCGATAAAACTAACCCCTTGGCCTGCCCCTCACCTGGAGCAAAGTCCCAATGAGCAGGAGGTTCGTAGCTTGCCTGAGAACCAGCAACGTCTTTCGATTGGCCTGATTTCTTTAACAGCAAGGCGACCCGAACTGGATGCTCAGACAAATTTCCTACCCGCAAAAGTCCCTGACGGGGGGTGTTGGCAGTGACCCGTGGGTTACTGGCGGGAACTTGGGCAACGAAAGATTCTGGTGAAGACGAACTGACAACAGCCGATTTCGGGATTTCAACCGAGTCTGGCGGGGAGGTCCTAACGGTTTCAGGCAGGGATCCAGATCGCAGCGGAAGCAGTTGTCCTAGAGCGAACCAGCCTCCAATCAATGCCAGACTGCTAGCAACGATCGCGGCAATCGCCGCAACCCCTTTCAACTTGAAATCTCTGGTTGCCCTCTCCACCATACGCACCTGCCAATCGTAGATCTATCTTAGTCATAGCAATTTTCAGTAAGTTCGAGGCTGTCCGATGCGATCCCCCAAACAATCGTAATGTGCCGACAACATAGCTCACATTTCGGTAGCTCGAATCGGAATGTGAGCAGTCAGAATTTAGCATCGCAAAAATTAAACTTAGATTATGAGTATCAGAAATATAAAGTTTTACAAAAAACTTGCATTTTTACCAAAAAACGGTAACAATAAATACAGAAAGACAAATCGTTCATCCCCTGCCCAGCTTGATTGAGTTTTCAGGGAGACGGAAGTAGGGAGACATCCCGAAGGAACGCGCCTCAAAATCACTCGAAACAGATCTTGGAGGCGAATATGCAACTCTCTTATCGCGGTGTTAAATACGATTACAATCCTGCTAACTCTGTAGCAGCTGAATACACCCAGCCTGCCGTTGACTTGAAGTATCGCGGTGCTAGCTACCGTCGTGGCGAAGTCGCAAAGGTTGAGCGTTTAGGCGCAATCTTCAAATATCGTGGTGCAGCGTACACTCATCAGCCAGTTGCTCAAGTGGCAGCAGATCAACCTGTTGCAGCAGTAGCTCCGACTGAAGTACCTGTGGCATTCACGGTTGAAGATAAAGCCCGGCTCTTGACCCTCGGCCACAATCGTGCCATCAAGAACCGCCATCACGTGATGTTAGCGCGGACTGCCAGTGAACAGGGTTTTGCCGGAAATTTGACCAATTACTGGAACCACGTTCAAGGTGAAATCGATGCGGCTCTCTGGGCAGACTACGATCGCAGCCACGCCAGCCTCAGCTAACCAATAAGTAGTAGGGGTGGCTCTCTTGCTCCCCTGCTTAGGCTTCTGATGTGAATGTAATCTCAATACCTGATATGGGTTACTCATTGTTTGGCTTCAGTTGTAAAACTGGAGCTTTTTTGTGAGTGAATGGGAGAGCACGGCTGTAAAACTCATTCAGCTTTTTATGAATCAAACTGAGTGGAGCGATCGTCATCCCCAGAAAGAGCAGCTACGAGCCGAGATTTGGGCGTTGTTAAAAGACCAGAAAGCAACTCGACGCGATCCGGTTGGGCATATTCCAAATTTTGTTGGTGCAGAACAAGCGGCAGCACAATTAGCCACGCTTCCCATTTGGCAGCAAGCCAAGGTGATTAAATGCAATCCAGATTCACCTCAAAAGTTTGTGAGATTGCGGGCATTGCAAGAGGGTAAGCGTCTTTACATGGCAGTTCCGCGGCTAACCAATAAACGATGCTTTGTGGAACTGACGGCTGAGGCATTGCAACAAAAAGGTATTTCATTAGAAGCCGCTGCGACCATGGCTAACGCCCTGATTCACGGGAGGTTGGTGAGTTTTGAGGAAATGGCCGCGATCGATCTGGTTGTGGTCGGGTGTGTAGCCGCAACGCGCGCAGGAGGCCGCACTGGGAAAGGAGCCGGATTTGCCGATTTAGAACTGGCGATGCTGCAAATGTTTGGTTTGGTTGATCAACATACGCCGATCGTGACAACGGTTCACCCACTACAACTGGTTGATCACTCGCGCCTGCCCATGCAACCTCACGACTGGGCACTAGATTGGGTCATCACTCCGGCTGAAATTACGCCAACAAACACTCCCCATCCCCGACCACAAGGGCTAGATTGGGATGCCATTCGGCCAGCCCAATACCAAAAGATTCCCATCTTACGCAAACTTCAACAGCCAGCCTTCGATGAATAGAGCTAAGGTTTCAAGTTGTTGCTTGGACTCGTTTGAGCGAATTCTGTGTCAAACAGTTTATTCAGCAGCAAGACTGGATCTTTTTGCGGCAGGCTCATTTCCACAAATAAGTTGTGGGCCAGTTTGAGTTGAGCAAAGCTATATCGATGCTGACTTTGAGATTGAGAAACCGCCAGACTCAAATCATGGAACCATTTGACAACGATAGGCAGAGATCCATTCAATACCACTGATGCTGGTTCAGTCGTTACACTCAGAATCGATCGCTTAAAGTTCGTACTCATCAACGTATAAGTTGTCTCGGTTTGGGTGATTGTCCATTTTGCTTGGGGAATTGCTTTCTCACTCCACGACACCCACAAACGTATGCGCTCTACAACCTGGTCGATCGCCGCAGAATCAATCAGGTAATAAGTTGATGATTTGATTGAGGGGAGTTGTAATACTTGGGGCGATTTTGTTGGGCTGGGAGGAGCGTCACGATTAGATTCTATGGTCATCTGAGGTGGTATCGATTCAGAGTTACTTGAAGTCTCGATCGACACTGGAGGGGTGGGGATTAGCTCAGTTGGAATGAGTGGTTGAAACACAGAAACATCCCAGCGATAGCGATCAAGCTTTCCTCCCTCATGCATACAACTGGGGAATGGCAAAGCGCGACGCTCGGTTACTCTCATCGAAACCGACTCTAAATACTCTACTTGTAGGGTAATTTGGGGTGTATCGACTTGCTGTTTAGTAAAGGTGTAATTTGCTGGGGGAGGTTCTAGTCCAATCAAGCGGACGAGTTGAGTTGTTGACGGATCTTTGGCATCTGTTAGGCAAAAAACGTTGTGCGGCGGTTGAAATAAAATGCGCCCTTCCGCATCCGAGATGTAGGAGAGGGCACATCCTTGGGATAGATAAAACAGCGTGCCAATATAGCGATCTAACTTAGGTTTTCGCCTTCTCAGGTAGACATAATATTGGGTTGGTTCGCTGAGTCCGCGCTCTTGATAGGTGTAGTCTTTTTTAAGTATTAAACAGGTTTCTCGATGATTTAATAGGACGGTTTTGTAACGTTCTGGCTCGGTAAGAACTTTTTGCCCAAACTCGACGATCGCTTGAATTTGACTGGGCTTAAGTTGTGTAATGAGTTGGCGAATGCATAGAAGCTTATCTGGTGGATTTAGCTGGGTGGCCAGATTAACCACCTCAGAAAGTTGAGTGCCTTTTTCAGGGGGAGGATCTTCGGCTGCATCTGATTGTTTAGCTGGGTTGGTTGCATCAAGTTGAGGTCGAAGAGTTTCTGCGTAAAGCCGATCGTTCACAACAGGGGAAGAAGATTGAGGATTCATCTATGGATTCTGTTCATTAAAACAGGAATAAATAAATCAGATGGTTCGCCAGTACTTATGCACCCCAACAGTAGAATCTAAATCTAGCTGTAAAACCTAAATTCTAGTGAACCTAAGATGGGTTTGGCAAGGTACACGTTGGTTACAGCAACAAAAAGTAGAGTGAACATAGTTGTTACCACGACGAACATCCAACTCCTCAATGATAAAGTACCGAATTTAATTGTGGTAGATATTGAGATAATCTGTATTGTCAGAGCGGCCAGAAACACTTTTCCAGCATCGATCAGCCGCCAAAGATTTGAGTTTTTTCTCACTGGCCTGGAGTTCAACTTCTAAATGTTTGCGATCGCTAATGTTGTATCCACTCAGGGCAATTCCTTCCATGCCGAGGGCCAGGGGAAAGCGTTGCCCTTGCACATACAGGTACATCCATTGCCCCGACTTCGCCTGCCATCGGCATTCTAGGTTGGTTTGAGGGGAGTTGATGCCGCTTAACCATTGATTGAAAGCAAGTTTAAACTCCTGCAAATCATAGGTATGAATCAAGTCAATGATCGAGCGATCAAGCAGTTCTTCCTCTGAGTAACCTAAGGTTCGCTCCACAGCAGGACTAACATACAAAATACGTCCAATGTCACTAATTTGCAGAAATAAATGAGCACTATTCAACACAAATGTCTTCCACTTTTCTTCAGTTCGAATCAGTGCTTCATAAAGTTTGTGCTGCTCAGTCAAATCTTCCAGCGAGATGGCAAGGTAAATTTTATTGCCAGTTTCCGGATCAGGAACTTCTAGTCGTGAAACACTAAGATTAACCCAAAGAATGTCATGATGCGCAGTGATCAATCGTTTCTCAACGGTGTAGGAATGAATATCCTGATTGAGTAAGCGTTGTTTCAGGTCATCATCTAAGTGTTGGTCATCCACATGAATCAATGAGTAAAGATTCAGCGACTCGTGGGTTGAAACCTTTAGTAAGTCCGAGAACCGTTGATTGTAGTGAAAGACTTGCCCAGTGGGGTCTGCTAACGCGATCGCGGTACCCGTATGTTCCAACAGAGACAAGATTGATCTCTCGTATTGCTGAGGCAGATGAGGGCGGCAAGTAGAGTCAATAAGGTCGATCCATAGCGTCCAACAATGCTCTTGGGGAAGATGCTGCAAGCGGCATTGAATCCTGATCCGAAGCGCATGAATACTACAAACGAATGTTACTGTTTCCCCTTGACGAGCACGGTGCCAATAATGCTGTAACTCATGCAATCCTGTGGTCTGAGATCGAAAGTACGAAAAAAAATCTAGCTTCTCAGGCGCGAGCTGGAGTAAGTGTAGGAGTTTTTGGCTCGCGTAAAGGGTTTTGCCTTGTTCGTTATAGATACACAGAGGAGCCAGTAAACCTTCCAAAAGTTCTGCGGCTTGGGGACTTTGGGTGCCAAATCCGTTTGAGAGCGTAAAAGTCATAAAACACTGTACCCTTTCAATTTTGGTGAAGTAGATTCACCCGATTCCCATGATTGTGTTGCTCTTTTTCTCTAGTGAGCGTCACTCTAGTTCACACCCATAGTTGGAAACCTTGCATTCCTGCATTCATAGTTATGGATCAGGTTTGATCGTATTGTTTCCTCTATGCTTGTTTGTTAATTGTCACAGCGCGGGAAAAATTTAATCTCTAGATCTTACCGTTTTCCAAAAATTGCATTACTATTAACTAGAACAGAAATGTCAGCAGGTTCCAAATAGTATGAATGTGGAAGTGCGAGACTTTCTGGTACAGGGAACATGTTGTCGTACGTTTAGCTACTAGTTTAACGGCGTACTGCACAATCTACCACTCGAAATTTGATTTGCTAAAACTCAATCATTTTTACGACGAAGCGTAGCTATCGCCAGCGACTGATCTTCTCTGGGGGAAGATGCCGGCGCGATCGCTACTCCGTGGAGGACACATGTCATGATTGGTCAGTTGCTGACGGAACGTTACCTCATTCTAGAGAAGTTGGGGGCAGGTGGATTTAGTGAAACTTATCTAGCTCGGGATAAATACTTGCCACACCACCCCCTTTGCGTCGCTAAATGTCTCAAACTATCTCCGACAAATCCAATTCCATTGCAAACAGCTCAACGTTTGTTTGAGACGGAAGCTCAAGTACTGGATGAATTAGGTCAACAACACGCTCAAATTCCAACATTGCTGGCCTACAGCTATGAGCAGGACATGGCATTTCAAATTCAGCAGTATATTGCGGGCAAGAATCTGGGTCAGTGGTTGGTGCAGGGAAGACGATTTAACTCGGAGATGGCGATCGCATTGTTGGTCGATGTGCTGCCTGTCTTGCAATACATTCACTCCCATTATGTCATTCATCGAGATATTAAACCTAGCAACTTAATTCAATCGACTCATCTAAATAAGATCGCCTTAATTGATTTTGGTGCTTCCTGCCGCATGGTCAAAACAGCCTCTGGGCTGAAGTTAGATGGGGAAGATGCCGATTTGGCGATCGGCACTCCAGGTTATATGCCCCGCGAGCAACAAGCCGGAAAACTGCAATTTAACAGTGATTTGTATGCTTTGGGTGCATCAGTGATCTTTTTGCTTACAGGCGTTCATCCTCGTAAATTACAACCTAATCCGATTTCCGGTGAACTGGACTGGCAATCTCATTTAGGCGAGCAGCGTATTCATCCGGGGTTGGCAATGGTCTTAGGTGGCATGATTCGCTGTCGAACCAGCGCTCGTTATCAAACTGCTACCGAAGTGATGCAGGCGATGGAGGCGTTTGTATCGTTTACAGCTACAGATTCCGTTCCGCGATCGCGGGTATTGCGGTTTCCTCAACGAGAACAGGTGCGGCGCTGGTCGAGACGGGCGAAGCAATCTTTGCTGATAACAGGGGTGGCCTTGGGATTGGTGGGAGGCGGGTATCTGTTTACCCAAAGGAGTGATGCTCAGAATTTCCTGGCACGTCTCGGTTGGCCCGGTTCAACTTCGCAGCAACAGTTATCATTACTGCGATCAATTCCGCTGACAGCCAATGGGCAACCACTCCGGATTGCCGTCAGCGATCGCTATCTGGTGACGGCCAATTCTAATCAAGGGGTGCGTGTGTGGTCGCTGCCCAAAGGTCACCTCGATAAAACATTGCCAGGGAATGCAAACGAAGTGCAGGCATTGAGTTTAAGCCGAGATGGGGAGTGGTTAGTTACTGGCGGGCGCGATCGAACAGCTCATTTGTGGCATTTAACATCCGGGATGCAGCACCAACAATTCCCTAGCCATCCAGCGCCGATTACCGCTGTTGCCATCAGTCCAGATGCTCAAACCGTTGCCAGTGGCAGCCAGGATGGAACAGTGCGGTTGTGGAATTGTCGAACTGGAATTCGTAAGCAAACATTAGCTCGATTCGGAGCAGCGATAACAGCCATCACCTACGGAGTTAATTCAGATTTACTAATTAGTGCTAATAGCAATTATGAGTTACAAATTTGGAATCTCCGCACTCGCCAACTTCAACGTACCTTTGCAGGGCATACAGCTCCCATCTTGCATCTACAAATGATTGATTCCACAACGCTTTTAAGCGTAGGCAAAGACCGGACTCTAGTCTGGAATCTCAACCAGGAAGAATTGATGCGCTCTTCCAAAAAGCGTTCCACAGAGTTGCTAGCTGCATCGGTAAACGATCGCCGAGTGGCCACGGTAGATGAGCAAGGCAAAATCCAAATTTGGAATCCAGATACTGGCCAGTCGGAAGCAACGCTAGCCATCGGACAACCGACTCTGTATGCTGCGCTCAGTCCTGCTGGGCGGTATCTTGCCTCCTGGGATCAGGGTCAACAGTTGAAACTCTGGCAACTCAACTCAGATTAGTTTTAATCGGACTTTTCGATCTGCCTAAAACCCAGAAGCCCAAATTTCTATCGTTCCCTGAGATCGACACTTAATCCTCACACAATCGATTCTTGAAGGTTTGAAATTATGTTGAATAAGGTTTCAGAAACCACCATGCACCGTGTTCGGTGGCTCCTAGCGATCGGTTGGCTTATCCTAATCGCATCCTTTTTCTACGATCCCCTTACTACTTTCTTCACTCAGGAAACTAACGACGCTAGCCCGTTTCGGTTACGGCCTGACATTTATCTCGACGCTGACCTGTGCGTCAAAATTCGTGATGCCTGTATGCCAGAACGTCCCTTTGCTATGGGAGCGTTGATGTGGTGGGCGATGATTGTGCCAGCCGGAATTTTTATTTTGCTGGTATTTGGACATGAATTCTGGCGACGAATTTGCCCATTGTCGTTTATGTCTCAAATTCCGCGCGCATTAGGCATTCAGCGCAAACGAAAGGTAATTGATCCGATTACAGGCGAGTTGCGCCGAGAATTAGTAGCCATCTCTCCCGATTCCTGGTTAGGGCGTAATCATCTCTATGTGCAGTTTGGTTTGTTTGTGCTGGGATTAGGCGGACGCATCTTATTTACAAACTCCGATCGTGTCGCTTTAGGCAGTTTTTTGATTGCTACCATCTTTTGTGCAATTTGGGTTGGCTACTTATTTGCTGGGAAGAGTTGGTGCCATTATTTTTGTCCAATGGCTCCGGTACAAATGGTGTATACCGGCCCTCGATCGCTCTTGGGCAGTCAGGCGCATACGGTGCCCAAGCCTGCCATTACCCAATCCATGTGCCGCACGGTTGATTCTGCAACAGGGGATGACCGCAGTGCCTGTGTAAATTGCAAAATGCCCTGTATCGATATTGATGCCGAAAAAGCGTACTGGACTGAACTGAGCAAACCGGGACGACGACTGGTGCAATATGGGTATCTGGGCATGGTGATCGCATTCTACCTGTACTACTACCTCTATGCTGGAAATTGGGACTATTACTTCAGTGGAGCCTGGACGCACGAAGAAGATCAAGTTGCAAAGGTTTTTGATCCTGGTTTCTACATTCATGGCATTTTGATTCCGATTCCGAAAGCGATCGCGGTCTACATCACCTTTGCTGGATTGATTGCCATTACCGTGTTCCTCGGATGGTTTTTAGAAAAAACTTACCGAATGTATGCATCCCGGTTTGGTCAGCGAGTATCAGCCCAACAAACGCAGCATGTGATTTTCACTGTATTCACCGCAGCTTCATTCTGGACGTTCTTCTCCTATGGTGCCCGGCCTTCACTGAATCGGTTACCTCCTATACTGCTGCTTGGGTTCAATGCATTGGTGGTTTTGGTGGGAGCGATGTGGCTCTACCGGACTCTAGGTCGCACTCGCGCAAAATATGAGCGAGAGGAAATGGCAACCAGTTTGCGTAAACAAATTAAGAAACTGAATCTTGATCCAGAAACATTAGGCGGAATTCCACCTGAGGACTTGAATTCGGATGAGGTTTATATTTTGATGAAAGTACTGGGTGGCTATTCACAACAGTTACGACTCCAAACCTACATTGGACTTGTGCAAGACTTACTGGAGCAACAACTTGTAGATACGGCTGCCAGTTTTGAATTTTTCAAGAAATTGCGGGATGACTTGCAATTGTCTGATGCCGACCATTTCCGCACAATCGAAACGATCGCCGCCGCCAATCCCGCCATCTTGACCAGTGCCCAAGCTAACCAACCGTTAGAATCCGCGGACTCTGTCACCCTGGCCAAAACGATCGGCACTCCATTGCGATCGCGCAAAAATCCATCCCAACGCAAACCCAACCCGTTTTCCTCCCTGGGGCCACATCGCTAACTAACCCCCTTAGTCATTCAAGAGGTCGCCCGTCATGTTGAAACTGAAAACCGTGAACTTTGACCAGCGTCAATTCCATACCCACCAACTCAACCCCACCTATCAAGGACAAATGGAATGGTTGATTGGGCGAAATCCCACGTGTGACCTGGTACTCTCCAATCGGGAGGTGAGCCGCGTTCATGGGCGGATTGTGTATCACGAAGAGGCTTACCATTTTGTCGATGTTGGTAGCACGTCTGGTTCATTGTTGAATGGGGATGCCGTTCCCGCCAATGACAAGCGCTTGCTGCATGTGGGAGATTTGCTCCAAATTGGTGAAACCTTCCTCTATGTGGAAGAATTAGCCCCCCCGTCTACTGCTGTGCAAAATCAGTTGGACAGTAATTCTTCACTGCCAGAAGCACAATGGACAGAGGAGCCATTGACTTGTTATTGCCATCGGATTATTCAAGAAACACCAGACATGAAAACCTTTTGTTTGGTGGCTGATCCGCCTGTTTTGTTTAACTTTTACCCCGGGCAGTTTGTCAATTTGGAAGTGCCGATCGCGGGTAAACCTGTGATTCGACCGTATTCAATTTCTTCCTCCCCAACGCGCCCCTATCACCTCAGCCTCACAATTAAGCGAGTTCCTGGCCCTGCAAACGAAGCGGAGGTGCCACCTGGCTTAGTATCTAATTGGATGCATGATGAGTTTAAAGTGGGCGATCGAGTGCGATTAATCGGTGGCGCAATGGGTCATTTCAGTTGTTTGCCCAATCTTCCGCCCAAACTGTTGTTAATTTCTGCTGGTAGTGGCATCACACCCATGATGTCAATGTCGCGCTGGGTAAACGATACCCTTGTCGATTGTGATGTCACTTTTCTGCACAGTGCCCGCACACCGAAAGACATTGCCTTTCGGGCAGAATTGGAAACAATGGCAGCTCAAATGCCGAATTTCAAGTTAGCCATTACAACGACTCAGTTTGAACCTGGCGCTGCCTGGATGGGCCTGACGGGACGCATTTCGGAGTCGATGTTGCAACTGGTTGTGCCTGATTTATTTGATCGTGCCGTTTATGTTTGTGGCCCAGCGGGTTTTATGGCTGGCATCAAATCTACTTTGGAAGCCATGCAATTTTCAATGGAACGGTATTTGGAAGAAAGTTTCGGTGGGCGCAAACTGGCTCCTACTATGCCCTCAACCGATATTGAAACGCCTTCTGACCCACCGACATTAATCGGCAATCGGCCCAACGTCTATCATGCGTCAAATCAAACAACAATTAGGCTGGACGTTCCAGCGAATGCCACAGCCACAACTCCCGGTGTGACATTTGCCAAAGTTGGACGGTCGATCGCGGCTGATGGCACTTCATCAATCCTCGAGATTGCCGAGCAGGAAGGAATTCCCATTCCCTCTGCCTGTCGGGCTGGAGCTTGTGGTGCCTGTAAGATTCGCACCCAAGAGGGCACAGTGCGGTATGCCACCTCGCCCACAGCCCTATCTGCAAAGGATGCGGAAGCAGGTTATGTGCTGGCTTGTGTTGCCCATCCAGTTAATCAAGTGGTGGTAGAAGCATAATTCAAGGAGATCATTATGAAGCCCATTGTCCGATTCGCTATGCCTGTGATTTGCAGTTTGTTGGGAACGGTCACGATCGCAGTTGCCCCCCTCTCAGCGCATCAACAACAAAATACGACTGATCTGGAAATCATGATTCATCTTGATCCGGATGATTCACCTTATGCCAAAAAGCCTTCATTCACCTGGTTTATGCTGATGCGGAAAAATGGAGACATGGTTTCACCAGCAACCTGTAACTGTCGTGCAGTGATCTATAACTCACAGAATCAAGTGATCGATCGCAGCCTTTCACTCTCAACCATGTCGATTCCAGGGCACAAAAAAGATCACCAAGGATTTCGCACGATGATTACATTTCCAAAGCCAGGGAAATACAAAGTTGTGTTCACAGGACAGGCAAAAGATAAAAGCTTCAAGCCATTTAATATGGCCTTTCCAGTTACGGTTCGACCTGAGCTAGACCAGTTTCAGAATTAAGTCAATAGCTTAGTTTCACATATTCTTACTTTAGTTTCTGGAGGTTTTCTCGTGAGAGTTCGTTATCGTTCGTTTCAGTCTCTACTGCTTATGCCTGTCTTCGTTGGATTAATCTTTCTTGTTTGTCAAGTTCATTGTGCGTTACCGCATTAAGGAATGGGAACTTAATAGAACCGTTTTGAGGCGATCGGGTGCCTACCATATCAACCCTTCAATCTCAGGATATGGTGAGCAATGAATACCGTTCTAAAATCTAGAGAGCCTGTTTCCGCGCTTGATCCGTCACTTCAAATCAAGCAGGAATTACGCCAACAGATCACTACAACACTTCAATATGCTAAACAGCTGCCGCCGGATGCTTGTTTGGATGAAGTTAGAACTAGACTATTAGCAATTCAAGCCTATTGTGAAACTCGGCAAAAAACATTCATTGTGGTAGAGCAATCTATCGCCTGCGATGAATATCAATTGGGTGGTAATCACCACGATCAAGCGGTTCTATTTCGCGGCCCTAATGAAGATGCCTCTGTCGCCATTTGCGTGACGGCGAAGGGGTCTTTACTGCACCGAAATGGTCATTTATGGCAAATCTACCGGCACGTAGGGGACGTTAATCCCAAGTCGTAGAGCCGCTACCCATTGTCGTGGGGTCATTCCATGTAACGACCCCACGAATATCAAGACTATGCGATCGTGATCGACACGTTATCGGCGTAAACCAGACGAGTCGCAGATCGTAGTTCAAACAACAGATATTCTTCCATCACACTCCAGAAGAAAGCCCTCAGCGTTTTGCGGCGGGCATCGGCTGGAATGGCATATTCAAATGGTGAATCGCAGGGCTTGAGCTTAGCCAGGTGGTTATCACAACCACACCCATGTTCCAGGAAAAAGCCGTGCCGACTGGATATGCTATCGATTAAGCGGCGCAACATCGATACATAGCCGCCATGCAGAATGGCATCAAATTTGCGCGCGATCGCCAAATCCTGTTGGCTGAAGCGAAACGAGCGAATCTCAAATAAATCAGTCCGCTGCAATGGATGTAAAAACGTCCAGTAGAAGGTTGCCGGGACATCGTAGCCTAAATCTTCAAACAAATCCGAGACGATGTTCACCAGGGCTAACCGCGCATCTTGCTGGGTCGTTTCGCTTTGAACCTGATGACGCAGCTCGATTAAATCAGGATAGTTGTCGGGCAGAAATGCGTTGCCAAAGTGAGCCACTGCTTCCCAGGCTAATCGTCCGTTTCCTTCACAGTAACTATTTTTTAGATGCTGCATGTCGGGGCGATCGCAAAACAACGTGTAGCCTTGCTGATTCTTTGCCAAAAAAACTTGGGCCATTGCGGTGTAAACCACAGGTTCACTCAACCAGTCTCCAGTCTGAATCCGCTGCCAACTGGAGGGCATCTGCTCGAGTGGTACTGCTGGTTCACCATTGATGGTGATGAAACTTAAATTCGAGAACGCGATCGTGGATTGCATGCAAAATTCTCCTTGCAGTAAACGCATCCTTCTTGACGCTATGATCCTGGTCGTCGAGTCGTTATTGGTTAACAACCGACGGCACCAGAACATTTTGTTCTCGATGATTATAGTTTTCAGTTAATCAAATGGCACGTGATTCATCTCATGTCCACTTCAACTGCTTCTGATTCAGGCATGGGAGCTGGCGAAAATTGGGGTTGAGGTGTTGATTTTGTTGGGATTGGACGTTTTGAGGCTGTCCGGCTGGGGATTTGATAAGGGAAGTTGGGCAGGGGAACTGGATTCACATGAATACTGCTAGGGGTGGGTGTTGCGGCAGGTTGAGGTGGTTGTGTGGTAGCGATCGCCTTAGGCTGAGGTGGTTGTGCCCAGGTCAACGCTTGTTCTGTTGCGATTTCTAAATCGGATTGCGGAAGTGGGTTTTCTACCGGGAGTGGAACTGTTTCTAAACGAGGTCGTCTGACTGGCAGCGAAGGATTAATCCTTGCGGTATCTGCTGCAATCTGCATTAAGTCGCTGGCTGGCTCAAATTGTTTGGTGGTGATCTCTTGCAACATCTGTTGCACCAAACTGCTTTGATAGAGCGGAGTTGCTTCCAGTCGTTTGAGGGCAGTTACTGCCTTTGTCCAATTACCAGTTTTGCGGGCGACTAAAGCCTGATTCAATAATTTCGCCTCACCGCGCCATTGTTTAGCCAGGGCGATCGCCTGAGGCTGATGCTGACTTGTGGGTGAAATCGTATTCAGCAACCTTAAAGCGGCACTTAAATTGGCCTGATGATGCTGCTGAATAGCCCGCTGTAACAACTCTTGCGACCAATCATCTTGAAGCTGTTTAGCCAGGGCGTAGTGACGGCTGTTTTTGGGAATTCCACCCAAATGGAAGATTGCTTCTGGCAGGCGATCGCGGTTGGCTGTAGTCTGCGCCTCCTCTAACACATCTTCATATACGATTTCCAGTTCGTTAATCGGGCGATTGTCGCGCTTGCCGCCCCACCTTAGATCGAACAGGTTCTCTGGAATGATACTGGCGCGGTGCAACGCTTGTGGTTGGCTGCAATTAGGCCGAGAAGGCGTATCTGTTGCGGGGAATGGTGGTTGACAAGACTCACTATCGGGATTCACATCATGGGGGAGTGTCCCTCCATACAACAAAATGGTAGAGCAAGCGATCGCCCCACCCTCTAACATTCGATGACGCATAACAATCCCTTCCTGTAAACAGGATGACGCTTCTAAAAAATGACATCCTAAGTAATAGTAGTTGCACCCTGAGCTATGCAGACCCTGTGATGAAGCAGATTGAGCGATATGGATCAAATAAAGTGAAATAGCCATCGCGGCTATACATGACAGGTAAACGCCGATTTCGCAGCGTTTGCCACTTCATTTAATCCACATCTTTTAAAGTCGATAAAAACTATGGTAGATAACCGGCAAAGGTTTGCACCAAGATTCTAAGCAAGTGCAAGTTTTCCATTCACCAGAATAAGCAACATCTCTCATTTATCCATCCAAAATATCTCAGAACTTTTTTACGTATTTTCTGACTTTCTATACTTATTAAGCTATGACAGGAGTAAGTTAATAAATCGTGAAGAGGTCTTTCCGTGCTGAAACACGGGGTTTAGATGCTTATTCAAAGCTTGGTAACACGTAGATAATCGATGTTCGATTTATTGCTTTTAACCCCGATTTTAGTCAAAAATTGGTTGGATATTGAGATCTAAAACCTCAAAAACCTGGAACTACCTCCAACTTGACGCAGGATAAAGATCCGATTATGGTAATGCTGGGTTGCCTACCAATTTAATTAGAACGGTGCGTTATGAATAGTTCTAATTAGTGGCCTGTTGCACACAAGATTTGTTGGTTCATGGTTCTGTTCGTTCATGGTTGAGGTTGTCTACCATGACTACTTGCTTACGCATTGGCAATCGCTTGCTGAACAGCGATCAGATCATCACGGCATTGGTGCAGTATAAACTGCTCGATTTGTTGATTGGTCACGTTTTATTAGATGAAGCAATCCAGTCGATCGCGCTATCCAAACAGGAGTTGGCTCAGTTTCTGGCCGAGCCATCTAACAGCGATGTTCCTGCTGACTTGGAGGACTTATCTCAGTGGTGTGAGTCGCGTGGGATCGCGCCAGCCTACTTCAAATCAGTCATGTTGCGCGAGTGGCGGATCGAAAAATTTAAGCGGCAGTACTTTGCCAATCAACTTGAGTCCGAATTTTTGCGCACTAAAGTAGCCTTCGATCAAGTGGAATATTCTTTGATTCAATTGGATGATCCAGTGTTGGCCCAGGAAGTTTATTACCAGATTCGGGATGATGGGGTTGAGTTTGAAGACTTGGCTCCAGCCTATTCCCTTGGGCACGAATACGAGACGGGAGGACGGGTGGGACCTGTACCGATCGGCTCCTTACCTGGTAATGTCCAAATGCTCTTGCAGCGAACTCAGACTGGGCTTGTGCAGCCGCCACTACCAGTGGGCGATCGATACTGGGTGATTCGGTTAGACCAGTACAATCGCGCTCGTCTCACGGAATCTACGCGGACCGATTTAGTCAATCGGTTGTTTAACCAGTGGCTGCAAACCAAAGTGAATGCGCTTAAAGCTATGCCGAATGCGATCGCCATTCAATCGGCGTCACACGAACTAGAAACCCAACGCCTATGACTTCCCCCGATCTCTACACCAAAGCTAGTCACGCTGCATTTTTTCAAGCTTTTCCTTTTAATCAACTGACCAATGAGCAACAGTCAAGTATTGAGTCAAAACTAACACTTCATCAGTTTTCGCCTGGAGAATTACTTTATGCACCAAATCAATTTCCTGAATGGGTGCATTGGATTGTGCAGGGGCGAGTTCGATTATTGGGAGCGGAGGCATTCCAAAACCCAACGTTAGGCATTCTTGAGGCAGGAGACCTGGTTGGTTGGGAGAGTTTTTTACGCCGAGTGGCGATCGGCTCTGCTCAAGCGATGATTTCTATCGACGATGGTGACGATGTGCAAACGATCGCGTTGCCCGCAGATGATTTTGAAACCTTAGTGTTCACCCATCTCCGGTCAGCCTTTGCGCATACTCTAAGTCGCGTGGAACTATTTGATACTTTATCCCGATTTGTTGTGCGGGCCGCCAACCACATTCCTTCAACTCTGCTCAAGGATACGGTGGAATTGCTTGTCCAAAATCAGTTGGCATGCATTGAACAGTACGATTTATCGCCCCAACGCTTCGGTCATCACTTGTATCCGCCCCTATCGCCGGATCGCATCTGGCTGGTTAGTAGTGGTGAAGGTCTCAATCTGCCTGTTGGGAGCCGGATTAAAGATCTGTCACAGATCAAACGACTGCGTTCCTCACGGTTTCCAGTACGGTTGTTGGGGATCGATCGTACCGTACTCATCTCCATCATCAAAGATAATTGTTTGCCAGCCGTAGAGACTTTACCCAGACAAGATTCACTGCTCAAATCAGCTCAGGTGAATCCAATGATGTCTGAGGTGGATAGTGCGGCAATAGACGTGACTCCTACGGCTGATACCGCACTAGAATCATCTAGTGCAGCGGGGGCATATCCGGTTTGGACAGCTCCTTTTCCCAACCCGATCGAGGATATTGTGGCGTGTTTTGGTATGGTGTGTGATCGGATGCAGGTGCCATTTCGTGCAGATTATCTCCGCAGTTGGTTGAAGCGACGCTTTACCGAAAATGACAGTATTGAACTGAACGATGAACACGACCTCTTCGATTTGTATATCCGATTAGCGCAAGCTGTTGGTTTGGATGCCAGGATTGCCTCATTTACCATGACTCCACAAGGGCTGAATCGCCTTAAAACACCAGCCTTAATTCAATGTCAAAATGTGATTGCGGTGCTGTATGACATTACGCCTGCCTTGGCCATTGTGGGGTCGCCCCGCACGGGATTATTACAACTAAAACCCCAGGAACTTGTCCGTCGGATTAACCACTCAACATTTGAGCCAACTTCCACGGGGCGGGCGATCGTGCTGGAGCGATCGCCGCAAACGGCAACAAAACGTTTTGGCTTCCAATGGTTTATTCCTGCCTTAAAAAGGCAACATCAGGTTTTAGTTCAGGTTTTGATTGCATCTGTGTTTGTGCAACTATTAGGCGTTGCGAATCCACTGTTGATTCAGCAAGTCATTGATGGTGTGATTGTGGATGCTAATCCAGGCGCAATGCCGATGTTTGGGGTCATAATGCTCCTGTGTGCTTTCTTTGAAGGGATCTTGACAGTTCTCCGCACCTATTTATTCTCCAGTACCACCAATCGTTTAGATCTTCAATTGGGGATCGAAATTGTGCATCATTTGCTGCGATTACCCATGTCTTTTTTTGAGAAACGCTCGGTGGGGGATTTAGCGGCTCGTCTGAACGAACTGGAAAACATTCGCCAATTTCTGACCGGAACGGCATTAACCGCAGTCCTTGATGTGGTGTTCTCGGTTTTTTACCTGGTGGTCATGTTTTTGTACAGCATTACGCTCACATTGTGTGTTTTGCTTAGTGTCCCTGTTGTGATTGGTTCCACACTATTGGTCTCAACGTTGCAGCAAAAGTTAATCCGCATCAAGTCTGAGCATGGCTCTAAAGTTCAGTCTTATCTGGTGGAAGTGTTGGGTGGCGTTTTCACCGTCAAAGCTCAGCACATGGAATCGTTAGTGGAGGCCACCTGGCGCGATCGCTATATCAAGTATTTAACCAGTGGCTTTAAAACATCAACAGTGAGTACGATATTTTACTCATTTAGTACATTTCTAAATAACATCAGCAACTTATTTGTGTTATGGGTTGGTGCGGGCTTAGTGTTAAATGGCGAATTAACCTTAGGCGGACTAATTGCTTTCCGCATTTTAACCGGGTATGTTACCGGGCCACTGTTGCGTCTGGCTGGCTTCTGGCAACGCTTTCAAGAAGCGGCACTTTCCATGGAACTACTGGCGGATATTGTCGAATCTCCGTTGGAAGAATCGCCCTCCTCCAACTCCAGACCGCAACTGCCACCCATTCAAGGGCATGTTCAGTATCACGACGTGAGTTTTGCTTTTCATGCGGGGCAGTTGCAATTGATCAATCTGGATCTGGATGTTCAGCCTGGGGAATTTGTGGGTGTTGTCGGGCAAAGCGGCTCTGGTAAAAGTACGATGGTGAAACTGTTACCCCGCTTGTATTTACCCCAATCGGGCAGTATTTGCATCGATGGCTATGATATCAGCAAAGTTAGTCTCACCTCGTTGCGGCATCAAATCGGGATTGTGCCGCAGGATGTGTTGTTGTTTGAAGGCACCATCCGAGACAATATTGCTCTGTTTGATAATTTGTCTGACGACGTGGTGATGGAGGCGGCGATCGTTGCTGAAGCTCATGACTTTATCATGCAACTGCCAGATGGCTATGCGACTCGCGTGGGTGAGCGGGGTAGTTCTCTTTCGGGTGGGCAGCGTCAGCGCATTGCGATCGCTCGCGTGGTTGCCCGCAATCCTCAACTGCTGATTTTTGACGAAGCCACTAGTGCTTTGGACTACGAAACTGAACGTCGAGTTTGTACCAACTTGATGCAGCGGTTTCACGATCGCACCTGTTTTTTCATCACCCACCGACTAAACACGATCGCCAACGCTGACCGCATCTTGGTCATGCAAGCGGGTGCGATCGTTGAACAGGGGACTCATCAAAGCCTCATGGCCCAACGTCAATTGTATTACTGTCTTTATGCCCAGCAGGCTGCTGGTTGAAGTTAGGGAAAACGCGCGCTCACCCATTACTGGAGGTTTTATGAAATTTCCCAATTGGTTATCAAATTCGTTTGCGATCGCGAATCCTAAATTGAATTCTATTGATCGTGATGACGTTAATACTGGAACGATCGGGTTGCCGTCTCCGGGTGCCTGGACGCAACGAATTACATTCCTGATTGTATTGGGATTAGGAGCTGGTGTTGCTTGGGCCGTGATGGCGCGGGTGGATGTGGTAATTGCTGCTCGTGGGAAGTTGGAGCCATTGTCCCAGTCACAATCTGTCCAGTCAAAAGTGGGAGGAGTTGTAACGACGGTTCTGGTGCGAGAAGGGCAAACGGTGAAGCAGGGGCAATTGTTATTGCAACTAGATAAAACATCGCTACAAAATCAATTAAAAACGCTGCTCCTCCAGCGCAATCAATTAGTCAAAGAAACGGCTGTTTTACGGTTGGCGCGCCAAGGGCGATCGCTGTCCGCACTGCGCCAAACTAGTGGCTCGATTCCACCTGAGTTGATGAATCAAGTACAAACTCGATTATTGCTACAGGCGATGCTGACGCAAAACCCCAGTGACCTCTCTCCAGAACAATACGAACGCTATACTCTATTTCAGCAGCAACTCCGCGATCGCCAATCAATTACTCAAATACAACGGGCAAATGTCCAAACCCAAATCGCCGAAACCGATGCTCAACTGGCGAAAACAGAATTTCAGTTTAAGGTTGAGCGAAAATTACTGTCTCAACTCACACCTTTGATGGAACAGGGAGCAATTTCTCGCACAGATTTTTTGCGACGGGCAGTCGATGTCAATACGTTACAAAGTCAGTTAAACCAAACGCGGCTGCAAAAGCGAGAACTACAACTGAATCAATTGCAAACTCAGGCTGAAAGCCAAAAATCAATGACTGAAACGTTTCAAGATTTGCAACGACAACTGGCAGAACTCGATACCCAATTTGACAGCACGATCAAAGCAAATCAGCGCCAAATGATTCAAGTGAATGCGCAATTAAGTCAAATTCAAACTGACTTGAAGAGCCAGGATTTGCGATCGCCCGTCGATGGCATTGTATTTAATCTGGGGCCAAAGCTACCAGGTGTGGTTGCCCAACCGGGGCAAGCATTGGTTCAGGTGGTGCCCGATGAGTCGCTCATTTCACGCGTGCAAGTTGCAAATGCCGACATTGCCAATATTCAAGTTGGGACAGCCGTTGAAATTCGGATTGATGCCTATCCCTTTACCGAGTACGGTTCAGTGAAGGGCGTGGTTGCTAAAGTGGGTCGAGAAGCGATCACCATGAATTCACAGGCAGATGCGCAAACCACGTTTCCAGTGGAAGTCAGACTCGATCGCCAGTTTTTAGAGCGCAGAACCGAACAGTTTCCTTTAGTTCCTGGGATGACCTTAGTGGCCAATATTAAAGTTCGTCAGCGAGCACCCATTAGTTACATCGCTGACGAACTGATTAAAGTCTTTGATAGCGCTCGTTCAGTTCGCTAGCAGACTTGCCAATTATTGAAGCGTTACAACCCCGGTGTCTACTAAAACGGCAGCGGGGTATTCACTATCGGCATAAGCAGCAATGCCATACTCGTAGGTTGTTTGAGTGGGTAACCTTTTTGCTGCCAGGGACAACGTGAGCTTCGTTTTAGGTGGCAGCGATGGCTTGAATTCCAACCAGAGAGTGCCTGTTTCATCGATCCAGGTTTGTTGAATCGCGATCGCCTGCCGTTGTCCGTTGCTTCCCCCAACAAATGCCTGAGCCGTTTTGATATCAAAGGGAATCGGTAATGCACCTGCTTTGCGAGCCTGCAACGAAATCGACAGCATGGAAAACTTTTCGCCTGCCCGTTCTGGCATCACGAGGGTAAATGCATGTTGTTGATTGGACGAGGCACGATTACTGTTGGTCACGCTAGCAGCAACGAATGTTCCATCTGAAATAGATGTCTCTGCCGAATTCCAGGGGCTTGAGACGAGAGCGAAGATGCTGAGCGTTAAGATAGCGCCGACTTGTTTCATGGCTAGTCTCCATTCATTAAAGTGAGGACATTAATTAGAACCTTTTTAATTCAAAGTTCTAATTAGCTTGAGAAGTTATAGCTTTGGTCAGAACGCTGATTAACCCGGCAGTGAAAGACATTGCATCTCTACGTAGGGTGCTGTTAGCGTTAGCGTAACGCACCGATAGCCCGTTGCTGATGCGTTACGGCTGTCGCCTAACGCATCCTACGAAATCAGGATTGACTTTTAAAGGACGTATGAACAAAAGCTGCCAGGTTAATAGAACCAAGAGGAAGTTGCAAAGTCAATGCTGGGTAGGCGTTTTGACTCGCTTTCGCCACGTTACACATGGCTACAGCTCTAATTAATCGATCAATGTGGTTAGAAGAAAGCCTGTTGAGTCATGATGAGTCCTCAACAGGCCAGACCAGTTGTGCTAGGAGGAAAACGCGATCGTGCGGTCGCTAGGCGAACTGCACGACATTTTTATTGAGGTTGATCCGATTTTCACCCGTTGGGAAGCCTGCGCGGCCATCGCCATCACCATCAAGGTTGGTATGAATGTTGACATACATATTGCCGGCCAGCAGTGCCGCCTGCTCTTGCGGTGTTAGGTTGAACTCACCCGAAATCGTGCCCGATTTTTCATCGGTTGGGGTGTTGGTAAAGTATCGAAGCACTGTGGCATCAGCAGCGTTACCACGAGAGTCGCCTGCTGGGCTGAAGTGCAAGTGGGTTCCAGAGATAGGATTGCCCTCCACATCCTTGGGAACTCTCAAGAAGCCGTCAACCAAAGCTTTGGGATCAGAGCCATTAAGAATTCTGGCATTTGGATCGATGGTTGTTTCACCTTGACTGAATAGGGGAAAACCATCAAAGTCTTTGTAAGAACCATTGATCTTTAGAACACCATTTTTTAATTCTGTGTTCAATTCCGTTGATCCCGGACTATCCGTAGGGAACGGAAACTCTGTCCCGCCGACTCCTTTGGCTGTAGCGAAACTAAAGCCATCATCGCCAACGTAAAGGAAGTCATCCCCTGCGCCACCGATCAGCCGATCATGGCCGGACGTTCCAGTCAACTTTCCATTGCCTCGCTGAGTCTTGAAGCCCTCATCCTTCAAGCCTTTGAGACTAGCGTTTGCTTCTGGAGTCATTCGCACAAAGTGACGTTCTGATATATCAGAAGCTTTGGTAAAGGTGAGTGCAGCTAAAATATGCTCTGTCCTTTTATCGATGATTAATGTGTTACTCACCGAGTCTAAGGGTTGGGCTAAGCCACCTTTACCGGGATTCTTCCCTTGAGCAATGATGATATGCTTGGGATTAATTCCAGCTAAGGCAAAGCGATCGTTTGCAGGGTCAAAATCAAAGATTCGATTGGTGGTTTCTTTGCCCAAAATGATTGTATCTCGACCAGTGCCAGTGGTAATGGTGTTGAATCCCCCTCCAGCGCCTCGAATCACATCTGAGTCACCAGAACCAATCACGGTATTGGTGCCACCTCTGGGATTGAGATAGTCTCCTCTCGTACCCAGATCATCGCGCAGTGAAGTTTCGCGCGAAATTTTCTTGGGATCTAAGCTGCGAGGCGAGTCCAGCTTGTCCAGGGAAATATGGAACGCTGGATTGGTATTCACTGGTGGCGCATGGTCGTGTTCATCAGCAGGAAGTGCCTGGTTAAGGGCTTTTTCCAACTCGGCATCCTGAACCGATTCTGATTTAGAACTAGAGTTCGTGCCAGAAAGTCCCGAGGAAGTTGAGGAATCTCCAGCGTGAGCAGAGTCATGCTCTTGGGTATGGTTTTTCGTGTCAAACCCTTCCATAATTACTCCTTGAGATGTGAGAAGTTTTTGAGTGCGGTCAGTGGGAAATTCCAAGAAGAACCTGCAAGTTGAATTTAGACAGGCATTCTAGGGTTAGTTCCAACTAAACAATGCAAAGCAAGGAGCGATCGCCATCACAGGCCAGGAACACATCGCAACATAAGCACAAGCCGTCTTAGCACAAATAGCAAACACAATGAAGATGCAAGCCAGCAATGTCAAGGAAAACAGTGTGGAGATGGCGTTGCTTAATACTCACTCTAAATGAAGAGTAAGGTAATGGAAACTAGAATCTGAGAAAACTTGCAGGAAATACTTTGGTAATACTATCTGTGACTAAGTTGAATTGCACTTAAGGTGATAGTTGCCCTTGCTTAACCAAGAGTATAGCAAACTAAAATGAGATGGCAACTAAGTCAGACAAAATAAACTATGAACTTGAATTACCAGAAGCTGGAGCGAAAACGGTTAAGCCATCAGGAATGCATTCGGCAATGATGGGGGTTGTGCCAATAACTTCACCATCGACTACGACTTTCTGGGGTGGCTCAGTCATGATTTTGATGTTTTTTGCTTGCACGTGGACAACATTTTGTTGTTGCGCCCCCACTTTGATCAGTGCGGCACCCAACATTCTCAACATCGTGGTGACAGCTTGAATTTTGCTCTCAGCCGCGGCGATCGTCAAATCTAGCAAGCCATCATCATAGATTACTCGTCCGCCCCCTTGGGCTAGAACGGAAGTTGGAGGAGCCGCGTTGGCCACCGTAATGGCCGCAGCTTGAAGTTCGTAAGATTCTCCATCAACCTCCACCACAGCCTCAAACCGATCTTGAGCGTCCAACATTTGCCAACCCGCCATCAAATATGCCATCGCGCCCCACTGGTCTTTCAGCTCTCGACTGGCCAAATCTACTGTTTCCGCTTCGTAGCCGATCCCTGCTAACAAAATCATTGGCATGCCGTTACAACGAGCCGCATCGACAGTTCGTGTTTGACCCGCCAAAATAATTTGACAAGCTGTACGAACGGGTAGCACTCTCGGAATGCCCAAGGCGGCGGCAAATGCATTGGCTGTTCCGCGCGGAATCACACCTAACGGTACGTTGGTACCAATTAGCGCCCCCGCCACCGCCGAAATGGTGCCATCGCCACCTGATGCAATGACTAAATCTGCTCCTTGGGCTAAAACTTCTTGCACCAACTCTTTAGGATTAGTTTCAACGGTTGTTTCGTGAATGTGCAAACTCATATGGGGCTGGAGCAATTGGCGGATCAGATCAAGGTCTTGCTGAGCGCTGCCTTGTCCTGCAACAGGATTGAAAATGAGGTGAGCGACCAGGTTGTTTGCCAAACTTTTGACGATCGCTTCTGCTGTGTTGATATTGGTTGCAAGTGCCACCTGATGCACATTGCAAACTCGCAATAAGGCTTGAATATCTGGTTCGTGAGGTTGGGCATAAAGCGGATCAACTAGAAAAATTACGGCACTCACTTGCCCTTGACAAACTTCGGCGGCAATTTGGGTATCACCGCCCAATGGCCCCGATAATTTTCGCTCAATAGCCAGTCCAGTCGCATCCTGAATTCGCTGCCCTGTTGTGCCGGTCGCAATCAGACGGTAGCGCGCGAGAACAGGAGCATGTTCAGTCGCAAAGGCGACAATTTGATCTTTTTGAGAGTCGTGGGCAATGAGGGCGATCGTCGAGGACATAGCTAACAGAAATCCATTAAGAACAAGCCATTGAGTTGTAGCTCAATGAAGGAATCCTCACATATTAGACCACCGTTGCGCAGTTCAATTTCTGACAAAAGTAGAATCTTGCAAATTTGAACAAGGAATAACCGTTTTCGTGCCTTTTGCTGCAAAGAGTCGGTGAATTTTCAGGTGAAAATTAAAGATTACTGTTGTAGTTATGTTAATCACTGAATTGATCTGTAACCTTCGTTTCTCCCGCAATCATGAGCGAATCTCTTACCCCCTTCTCTGATCGATCTCACGCCCTCCTTACCTCTCAGTCTACTCACGCGCTTCATTCATCCTCTCCTAACTCCGTCTTCTACTACTTCGCTTATGGGTCTTGCATGTGCCCAGTAGATCTAAAACGTACGTTTGGCGAGAATACCTATCCCTATGTAATTGGTCATGCCACGTTGCAGGATTATCGGTTGCGGTTTTCGCGGCGATCGCTGCGGCGTAACTGTGGGGCGTTAGATGTGGTACCAGCACCAGGAAAAACGGTGGAAGGGGTTTTGTATCGTCTACCAATGCGATTGAGCGATCGCCTGGATGAACGAGAAGAAGTACCCAGAGGTGGATATTGCCGAGAGACGATCGAAGTTTGTGTCAACGGCACGATGTATACAAACGTCCGCACCTATGTCGTTGTTGACAAATTGCCCGAAGAACTGGCTCCCAACGATTGGTATTTCAACGTCGTGATGCGGGGGGCTGTCACCTGTGGCTTACCGGAATATTACTGCTGGCAACTCTTCCATCACATGCACCAACTGCAGCAGAAACAATGTGCAATTCAAAACTATCGTTCTGCCTGAGCAGTCGTCTGGTTTTGCGTTGGATTGAACCTGTTGCTGATGTTTGTACTCATAGGAAAACCAGGGTTAAGCGACATTGAACGTCTTTTTCAAAGTTCTGATGCGATTGGCTCGACCAGAAATTAGCGCTGTTTTTTCGTTGATTTCCACGATGAGTTTGCCTGCAAATAAACTGGCTGGAAAGGAGCGATCGTACACTTTTACTTGCTCAAATTCCTGCGTTTCAACGTATCCCATTGTCGTGAGGGTTTGATTGAGTTTCTTTAGATCGGCTCCCCGGTTTTTCAAGGGCAGTTCCAGTTGCTCATACCCGTTGAAATAACCACCCAAGCTACCTGCCAGTAAGCCCAACGGAATTGCAATTTGAAACGGATTACCCAGCGTGGCTAAGGCTGAATTGTCCAGCCCTTGGGAGAGGATAAACACCACAATGAAGGTTGTCCCCACGAAGTAGTACAAAAACGTTGGCAAAAATCCTGGCCCAGATTGCATAGTCAGCCTCTAAATTGCATGAATAAAGTCTAGTAGCTCGTGGGCCATTTGCAACTTACTTTGAGGTTGCGCCATGGATTGCTGTCGTCCGTGCCGATCGATAAAGACAGCCTGGTTTGTGTTGCTGCCAAAGCCCAGACCCGGTTGGTCGATCGCATTAGCGGCGATCGCATCCAGATGTTTTCGCACCAGTTTATCTTTTGCAGGGGTGAGAATATCGCCCGTTTGAGCCGCAAAGCCAATCAATTTTTGGTGAGGGTGTTTCTGCGTGGCCAAATCTGCCACAATGTCGGGCACGGGAGCGAGGGGAAGTTGGTCTGGCAAGGCAGCTTTAGGCAACTTTTCGACACTAGTATAGGCTGGTTTCACGTCGGCTACAGCTGCGGCCATGATGATCCAGTCTACTTGGGGCAAGGAGGCCAGCATTGCTTGATGCATTTCTTGGGCAGTAGTGGTGGAGATCGATCGCAGGTTTGCTGGCAGTTCCAGTCCGTTTAATGGCCCATGCACCAACGTCACATCTGCGCCCCGATGCAGCGCCGCCTGCGCCAGCGCGATTCCCATTTTTCCAGTTGCAGGGTTCCCAATAAATCGTACTGGGTCAAGAAACTCCCGAGTGCCGCCAGCACTGATTAATACCTGCTTTCCGCTTAAGTCTCGGTGACCTTGAGTGTGCAGCAGCGAGTAAGTATAAGCCAAAATTTCAGCAGGTTCTGCCATGCGTCCGGCTCCCACTCGATCGCAGGCCAACATGCCGCTCCCTGGCCCCACCCAATGATACCGAGTCGTGGTTTGGAGTTGTTGCCAGTTGTGCTGCACGATCGTCTGTTCCCACATATCTGTATTCATGGCGGGAGCCAGCAGAACGGGGCAGGTTGAGGCCAAGACTGTGTTTGTCAGCAAGTTATCGGCCAACCCATACGTGAGTTTGGCCAGGGTGTTAGCCGTGAAGGGTGCCATCACGAACGCTTCAGCCCATTCCCCCAGTTCGATGTGCAACGGGCGACCGTGAACAGGCTGCCAGAAATCGCGATCGGTATAGGCTGGATGGCGAGACAGGGTGGCAAACGTCAATGGCGTGACAAATTGCTGCGCTGCCTCCGTCAAGATCACCCGGACTTCCATGCCATCTTTGGCGAGAGCAGAGACGACTTCACAAAGCTTGTAAGCGGCAATGCCACCGCCGATGCCGATTAAGATGCGACGGCTAACCATGCGCGTGAGCCAACTCTAAGCTTCGTCGTAAGCTTCTAAGTCGAGCAGGTAAAGATAAGGTTCAACCAGCTCCGGACGTTGAAAGGCGATCGCGCGTAGCAAATGCCAATCGTTTAAGCCCTCAAACGCATTTGTGTAATCATCCTGCTCTAACCGAGCCGCCAGATCAGCAACATCGGCAGCGGTCAGAGTACAAACTTTTTCTTTTTCAACTGATAACGCCGACATGTTTGCACCTCCCGCTTGACTGTGCGGACAATCGATCAACTCGTCGTTCACCAGAGGTTCATCAACTGAGTAAACCGTTGCCCGTAATTCCCCGTACTTTATTCTATGGGATTCATGAAAGGAATGTCTTGGTATTCATTAGAAGTTAACGAGTTGGTAGTAGTCTTTTAATAAAAGTTTGTATTCTTCCTACCACGAGCGGCTGAATTTCGTGACCCATTGGGTATTCTTCGTACTGCAATAGGGTGTTGAGCGCCTGCAAGCGATCGCGCACCTGATGAGCCGATTGCACTGGCACTACGGTGTCTTGCTTGCCATGAATCACCAATGTCGGCGGAACAGTCCCCACTTGGGCCATCAGGGGCGAGTGCAGGTAACCGCTCAGAACCATCAATCCGGCCAGTGGGAACTGCGTCCCGACATCCAGCGTCATTGCGCCCCCCTGCGAGAAACCACCCAAAATGGTGCGAGCTAGGGGAACATTGGCCAGCTCAGCTTGAGTTTTGATGAATTCCGTCAACAGCTGACGACTGGTAGACAGGTCGGGGCGATCGCCAAATTCCGACGTACCGATGAAGCTGTAGTTTTGCGGCAGGTCGTACCACATTTTGCCTACAGGATTGTAAGGATGCTGAAACGGCGCTTCCGGAAAAACCAGTTGGTAATCGCCCAGCTCCATCATTTGAGCCATTGGGGGTAAATCCTGACAATTCGCCCCCCAACCATGAAGCAGAATGACCAACCCTTGAGGTGAATTGCTTTTGGGTCGTAGCGTAATAGCATGGAGAGACACAAGCAGATGGCCTTGAATATGACAGAACTTTTAATTTGTAACGCGATCGCTACAGACAGAAGAAACTTTTTTGCGATAAAACCATCTACGGACACATGATTTCTTTGAATTGTTTGCTTTGTAACCGTTGACTCATGATGAACCCTAAGTTTTCCCTGTTTGTTTCCGGTGCGATCGCCGTTGGCCTGTCTGTTCTGTCTGTTACGCCCGCCCACGCTCAACTCCCCGCCAAAGCTGGAGAAGCGGAAGCGGGGTTAGACCTCAAACTTAGCCCACAGCAACGTCGCGCGATCGAAACGCTGAGCGATTTTGCCTTTGACCAAATGGAAACATTGCTAGCGAATGGCTTGAATCCTAGAAAGATCGATCGAGTCGAAGCCCAACGGCAAACCGAAAATTTACGCCAAACCATTTCATCACTCCGGCTGGATGACCAACAAAAAGCCGTTTTAAGAACGATTTTGCAAAACGCTCGTGAGCAAATGCGGCGGCAGATGAACCCAAAATAAGGGATTATCGGGAGGAACGTGAGCTGTCAAGTTTCTCCCGTCGATCGCAGGCTTTCCCCCCGCCAGGTAAACTAAATGAGGATTGATGGGGAGTAGGCAATGGCACGGCTGGCGTTACTGAGTGTTTCTGATAAAACGGGATTGATTGAGTTGGCTCGTCAGCTCGTTTCAGAGTTTCGCTTTGACCTGATCAGTAGCGGTGGCACCGCGGCCGCCCTGAAAGCCGCAGGATTGCCCGTCACTAAAGTTTCAGATTACACGGGTTCCCCAGAAATTTTGGGGGGACGAGTGAAGACGCTTCATCCCCGTATTCATGGTGGCATCTTGGCACGGCGAGATCATTCAGAAGATGTGGCGGATCTCGAAGCCCAGCAAGTTCGCCCGATCGACTTAGTTGTGGTCAATCTTTACCCGTTTGAGCAAACGATCGCCAAACCGAATGTTTCATTGGCTGACGCGATCGAACAAATCGATATTGGCGGTCCGGCGATGCTGCGAGCTGCTGCCAAAAATTTCGCCCACTTGACAGTGTTGTGCAACCCCAACCAATACGACGCCTATTTGCAAGAATTGCGCCAAACGCAGGGAACCCCATCCCTGGAATTTCGCCAAAACGCTGCGCTAAAAGCCTTTCAGCATACCGGAGCCTACGATCGCGCGATCGCTCAATACCTGGCAGAAACGACAGCAGGTGACGAACAGCCAGCAGTCGGGGAACTGCCTATTAATTTCACGCTGCCTGGAACACAATTGCAATCACTACGATACGGTGAGAATCCCCATCAACCCGCGGCCTGGTATCAAACCGGTACAACTGCCAGTGGTTGGGCTGCCGCGACAAAACTGCAAGGCAAAGAACTGAGCTACAACAATCTGGTGGATCTGGAAGCGGCGCGGCGGCTTATTGCCGAATTTGCCGAGTCTCAGGACCGCCCTGCCTGTGCAATTTTGAAGCATACTAATCCCTGTGGAGCCGCTTTGGGTGAGACGATCGCCGCCGCCTATCAGAAAGCTTTTGCAGCGGATTCAGTGTCAGCGTTTGGGGGCATTGTGGCGTTGAATCGGGCGATCGATGCCGCCACCGCTACAGAACTTACCAAAACTTTTCTGGAATGCGTGGTTGCTCCGGGATGCGATGCCGAAGCTCAGGAGATTTTAGCTGTTAAGTCCAAGGTGCGGGTGCTAATTTTGCCTGACCTCAAAACGGGGCCAACCTATACTGTGAAAGCGATCGCGGGTGGTTTTCTGGCTCAGACCTCGGATGATATTGTGGTTAATCCGGCGGATTGGACCGTGGTAACAACCGCCCAACCCACGGCGGCGCAACTGGAAGAATTGGTGTTTGCCTGGAAAATTTGTAAGCATGTGAAGTCAAATGCGATCGTCGTCACTCGCGACCAAGCGACGATCGGGGTTGGGGCGGGCCAAATGAATCGCGTGGGGTCAGTCAGGATTGCCCTGGAGCAAGCGGGGGAGCAGGCGCGGGGAGCTGTTTTGGCCAGTGACGGCTTTTTCCCGTTTGATGATTCGGTGCGAACCGCCGCCGCGGCTGGCATCAGTGCGATCGTCCAACCGGGAGGAAGCTTACGGGATCAAGACTCCATCAACGCTGCTAACGAACTGGGGATCGTTATGGTTCTCACAGGGATTCGCCATTTCTTGCATTAAGAAACAAGAATGTCTTCTAGCGTTGATGAATCTTTAGGGCGTACGGCCTAAAGCAGAAAGTACCAACTCAAACAACTCACTTGGATTATTGGTACTCCCCATTGCGCCACGACGACGTGCTTCTACGACATGTTCAGGATCTCGCGAACTGGCGTAAATGATAAACGGAGTGCGATCGCCGCTCGCCCGCAGTTTGTCGAGTAAGGTATACCCTGCATGTGGATCGGGCGGTCTCCTCATGTCTGAAATGATGACATCAAACTTCTGACGACTCAGTTTGTCTAAGGCTTCTTCGGTAGATTCAGCCAAAACGAAACGAATCCCTAGTGCTTCCAAAGATTGCCGTGCATAAACGTTATTGGCAGGACGATCGTCAACCCAAAGCACAGTCGAGTTTCCTAGTCGTCTGATATTTCGGGGCGTGAACGCCTCAGCCACAATATCTGCTGCGACTTTTGCCTCTCTGGCTGATGTCTCAGCCGTTGAGGCAACCTCTGACCGGGACACTGTTGCCGCTGCCAATGCAGCGGCGGCTTCAGCTTGTTTTCTTTTGAGAGAAGCTTCAAAACCAGCACCTTTCAGCGACAACTCGCCCAAACTTCTCACAAAATCCCGTAAATCTTTGCCAAAACGTACCAGGATAAAAATCAGAACGCTAGGCCAAACCAGAACACTGAGCAACTTTGTAACAGCATCAAATAGTTTAACAATGTCATCAACGCTCACTGTGCTTGCCTACTTACACTAGAAAATGGTCATGCCGCTTCAACTGATGATAAGTCTGCTATGTCAAAACGGCCACTGTAACGATCGTGAGCGTCATTATGGAGTTAACAAAAAACCCGTTTTCCCCCTTTCACTGGTTTCCTGGTGTTTTGCTTGGAGTTTGTTTCCCACTCAGCGTATTTATCGTATTGGCCAGTCATGTTTGGCATCAGGGCAAGGGCTTTGTCTGGGATGTGCCAGTTTTGACCCATGTGCATGCCACAGCCAACCCAATGCTGGATCAACTTGCCCTCACGCTGACACCGCTGGGCATCGGTTGGGGCATTTTGCCCACTCTGACCATACTGGGCGGAATGCTGATTTATCAACGTCGCTGGCGATCGCTCTTGTACCTCATCGTTATGCCGCTTGGCAGTGCCCTCCTCAATCGCGCCCTCAAGCTGTACTTTCACCGCGAACGCCCACACTTGTGGGAGGTGTTCACACCTGATTTGAGCTATGCCTTTCCCAGTGGCCACGCGATGGGAAGTGCCTCACTTGTGATGGTGTGTCTGGTGCTGGCCTGGAATACCCCTTGGCGCTGGTTGGTGTTGCCGATCGGGAGTTTGTATTTGCTGCTGATTGGCTGGACCCGCATTTACTTAGGGATGCATTATCCCAGTGATATTTTGGCGGGTTGGCTCTTGACGATCGCTTGGGCCACGTCAACTTGGCTCATCATCCAACCGCAACAAGCCACAAATCATCCCCAGTTATGAAGGCAACTCCAGCTAACAAAATAAGTTGGCATCCAACTCTCCATGCCAGTGATGTTGTAGAGCTGTACCATAAGCTTTTTGCAAATTTTCGGGAGTCATGACTTGCCCTGGTGCGCCATCTGCGATCAAGCGCTGGTTCAACAGCAGCAGGCGATCGAGTTGGTGAAGGGCTTGCCCCCAATCATGACTGCTGATTAGCAAAATCTTTCCGGCTTGGCGCAATTCATCAAATACCCGTAACATGATCATTTCGGTACGGGCATCAACGCCGGTAAACGGTTCATCAAAGAAGAACAAGTCTGCTTGCTGCGCCAAAGCCCGTGCTAGAAATACCCGCTGCTGTTGTCCCCCAGACAAGTCACCAATCCGGCGATCGCGCAAGTCCCACATCTCGACCTGTTCCAATGCCACTTTCACCAAGTCTTTCGCGCCACGCCCAGGACTCCGAAACCAGCCCAATTGGCGAGTCCGGGCCATCATCACCACATTCCACACCGTGATCGGATAATCCCAATCGATCAGCGATCGCTGCGGCACGTAAGCCACCCGTTCCAACTGCTGATGCAGGGGACAGGTGCAGTATCTTACGCTGCCACGCTCTTTGGGGATCAAACCGAGCATGGCCTTAAACATGGTGCTTTTGCCTGCTCCATTTGGGCCGATCACGCCAACGAGTTGGCCGGGTTCAACCTGAAAGCTAACTGAGTCCAATCCACGAATCCCCCGGTAATTGACACCCAGTTGTTGAACTTCTAACATTGAGAACATTCGAAATGAGAACGATACTCATTCTAAGCTAGGCTGTATCTTTGCCAATAGAACTTCAGGAAAATATTATGAGCGCTACCCCTCTAGATTCTCTACGTGTCCTTGTCCTTGGCGTTGCTGTGGGACTCATGACTAGTTGCACCGCGCCCACATCAACCACACCAGAATCAAGAACCACCGCTAGTCCTGCCGTTGCCAGCGTCGACGCGCCAAAGGTAGTTGCAACGACAACAATTCTCTGCGACATGGTACGGCAAATTGCCCAGGAAACTGTAAATCTCACCTGTTTGTTAGAACCCGGCGTGGATGGGCATGTGTATCAACCTGTGCCCGCAGACCGCAAGGCGATCGAAAATGCCGACTTAATTCTGTATTCTGGATACGACTTTGAATCGAGTTTGATTAAGCTGATCAACTCAACTTCAAACGCCGCTCCCAAAATTGCCGTTGCTGAGAAAGCTGTTCCCAAACCCCTGATGGGACATAGTCATGCTCATGACGAGAGTTTGGAGAAAGAAAAAGATCACGACCATGCTCACGATCATGAACATGATCAGGGCCATGACGATGACCAGGCTAAAAGCGGAGAACCCGACCCGCACGTTTGGCAAAATGCCGCAAACGGGGCACAGATGGTGACTGTAGTCACGTCTGCATTAACGCAATTAGAGCCTGAACAGAAAGAGTTATATACCAAGAATGGCGATGCTTTAAAGACGGAATTGTCTCAAATCCATGCATGGATTAGCACTCAAATTGAAACTGTGCCGGCTAATAACCGGAAACTAGTGACGACTCATGATGCAATGCAGTATTTTTCGGATGCGTATAACATTCCGGTGAGTACAGCGCTTCAAGGAATTAGTACAGATGAGAAGCCGACTGCAACTCGGGTAAAAGAGTTGGTGGATGCAGTGAGAGAGTCTGGAGTGCCAATGATTTTTCCTGAGGTTGTGGTTAACCCCAAACTCATCGAAGCGGTGGCAAGAGATGCCAATGTGCAGGTGAGCGATCGCAAGTTGTTCACTGATAGCATCGGGGAACCAGGTAGCAAAGGCGATACTTATCCGAGCATGCTGATTGCCAACACACAGACGATCGTCGAAGGATTGAATGGTAAGTTCGTGGCTTTTCAACCTCAGTAAGGTCGAACTCAATTGCTGATTTGTGCAAAATGTGATTTACATTCATCGTTAATTCTCCAGCTTTAGGTTTTAATTTAAGCATCGTATCGCTCTGGGGAACGAGTGATGAGTAATTCTGCGCAATCGATCACCGATCGAACCTACAACGTGAAGATTGGAGACTACTTTAGCCGCGGTTGGGATTTGTTTAAGCAATATGCCTTACCGTTTATCGGTTTCTTGCTGCTAGCTGGTTTGATCAGCATTGCGGCCTCAAGATTACCAGCCCCGCTCGGTGCTAATGCAAAAGGTCAGGGTGGGCTAGTTAATGCTGTGATCTCCCCAGTTTTGACGGCAGGCTTCTACATTGTGGCCTTTAATTTAGCAAAAGGGCAGTCGGTGTCTTTTGGCGATTAACAATTTCCTGCAAATTTTCTTGGTGGGGATCGTGGGGAGTCTGTTAATTGGGCTTGGATTTGTTCTTCTGATCATTCCAGGTATTTATTTACTGGTAGCTTACTTCTTTGCAACATCATTAGTTATTGAAAAAAGATTCGATTTCTGGACAGCTTTGGAAACGAGTCGAAAGCTAGTGACAAAGCAATGGTTTTCATTCTTTGGATTTAACATTTTATTATTCCTGCTGAACCTCGGAGGATTACTTTTATTTGGTATTGGGGCTTTGGTCACCTTCCCATTAACATTTTGCATTGTGGTTGCTGCCTACGAAGACATTGTTGGACTGAATCGCTCTAGCCTGGATGCGCCTCTGGATGAACAGGTTTAATAATGGATAATGAAATGGCATGAGTTATTCACTTCTGGTTGCTGTTGGTTTCGCTTATCCAGGGTGAATGGCTCGCATCCATGAGTTCGTTGCAGCAGGCTACTCTATGACTGACGTTGTAATCATTGGTAGTGGTATTGGTGGCTTAAGCTGCGGCGCGTTGCTAGCCCGGTACGGCTATCGCGTGGTGGTGTGTGAAAGTCATTCGATTCCCGGTGGGGCGGCCCATGCGTTTGAGCGCCATGGGTTCATCTTTGATTCCGGCCCTTCGCTTTATTCGGGGATGTCCTACAGTCCATCTCCCAACCCACTGCGGCAAGTCCTGGACGCGATCGGGGAGGATGTGCAGTGGGTCAATTACGGTGTGTGGAACTGCTGTTTCCCAGAAGGTGACTTCAAAGCCCAAGTTGGCGCAGAGCAGTTTTGTGACATATTGGCGCAGTTTCGTGGGAAAGCAGCGGTGGCCGAATGGCGAAATTTGCAGCGAGTGATGGAACCTTATGCCAAAGCGGTGTTTGCTTTGCCTACGGCAGCGGTGCGCCTGGATTGGGGCGCGATCGCCACGATGGGGCAATTTTTGCCTACCTTTTTACCCCACTCATTTAATGTGTTGAAACTCACGGGTGCATTTAGCCAAATTATGGATGAAACGGTGACCGATCCGTTTATTCGCAACTGGTTAAATATGCTGTGCTTTCTGCTGTCTGGGCTTCCCGCCGATGGCACGAATGCGGCGGAAGTGGCGTTTATGTTTGCCGACTGGTATCGCCCCAATGTGCAATTAGATTACCCGATCGGCGGTAGTGGGGCACTGGTGCAGGCGTTGGTGCGTGGCATCAAAAAACACGGTGGCGAACTGCGAGTCAATGCCCATGTAGAGAAAATCCTGATCGAAAATGGCCGAACAGCCGGAGTGCGTTTGCGGAATGGAGACGTGGTGCGATCGCGCGTCGCGGTCATCTCCAATGCCTCCGTGTGGGATACGCTGAAACTTCTTCCCGATGGGGCGTTGCCCAAATCCTTTAGGCAGGAACGGCAAGCCACACCAGCATGTGACAGCTTTATGCATCTACATCTTGGTATTGATGCAACTGGACTTGCTCCCGATCTGGAATGTCACACGATGGTCGTGAATGATTGGGCTAAAAGCATCACAACGCCGCTGAATTTAGTGGTGATGTCGATTCCTTCCGTCCTCGATCCATCGCTTGCGCCTCCCGGCAAGCATGTTATCCATGTCTACACGCCTGGGAACGAACCTTATGAGTTGTGGCAGGGGATCGATCGCCGCAGTGAACAATACGTCCGACTCAAACAAGAACGGGCAGAAGCCTTATGGCAAGCATTGGAACGGGTGATTCCCGATGTGCGATCGCGCTGCGAAGTTACCCTTGTGGGCACGCCCCTGACCCATGAACGGTTTCTCCGTCGCCATCGTGGTTCCTACGGCCCGGCCCTGCGCGCTGGTAAAAGTGTCTTTCCCAGTCCTAGAACACCACTACCAGGATTTTTCTGCTGCGGCGACTCGACCTTTCCCGGCATTGGTTTACCCGCTGTGGCCGCCAGTGGCATGATCACCGCTAATACCCTCGCCTCAGTGCCTCAACATCTGGCCATGCTCAAGGATATTCATCAATGAACTCATCCTTAAGGTTGCATTCATGCAAACATACTCACCAGCGCATGACTTTCTTCAGACATAAGTTGTATCTCTGCCAAAAGCAGGGTTAACTTACCGAAGGCATTGATTACGGTGTTGAAGTGAAGAATGTAAAAGATTCTTACAAATCTAAAAAATACTTCTTCACAAGATAATGTGTGCCAATTTCGGAGATTGACATGACCTATACAACAGATAGTGCAACCAAAGAGGCTTTGAGACAGTTTCGTCAGTTCGATGCTGACACCCAACTGGGTTTACTGTGGTACGGCTACTTAGATCTCAAAGAGCAATTGCAACCGGGTGAGGGGCCTTCCGTGAGTGAACCGGCGCGTGCCCTGTATGATCAAATCGCAGCGCTATCTCAGGATGAACAATTGCAAGCCCAACGAGAGATTGTGAATGGTGCAGCATCCAACTATACTCGCCTCTACGATGCATTGGCTTCCAGTGCCAGACTCGAAGTGTGGCTGATGCTGGCTCAAGGGATGGAACAGGGCACGATTGTTCGTCCTGCTGATGATTACCAGTTGCCAGAGTCCACCAATGATTTTGCAAATCGCATCAAGCAACTGGATTTTGAACAGCGCATCAATTTTTCTCGTAGTGCTGTCGTGGATATGGGCAGCACGAGGCAAGAAGGGCAACGAGTCTAAGCCGACTGGATGACTTAGCGTTCGATTAATGGGGTATGGCATGTCTATACCCTTTACTTTTGACAAAGATTTATAAATGAACACGACTAAACATTGAGAATTGACAAGAACAATAAAATCAAGCGGCTTGTTAGGCAAACGTTAATGTTGAAGATAGATAATGGCCTGAATGATCACTTTTGCAACAACTGTGATAATTCGACGATCGCGCTTCTCTATCAAGTCCAAACATGAATCAAAGAAACTTTAAGGTCGCTACATTTAACGTCTATAACTTAGTGCTGCCGAATATCATTTATTACGGCGATCGTAAGTATTCAACTCAAATGTTTACCCGCAAAAAGATATGGATTGCGGGCCAACTCGCAGCCATGAATGCAGACATTGTGGGCTTCCAGGAGATTTTTCATGTGGAAGCGCTGCAACAAGTGTTAGAAGAAAGTCGGTTGTATGCAAATGCAAAAGTGATCGCCCCACCGCGCCTGGGAGACGGCCCCGTAGTAGCGATGGTATCTCGGTTTCCAGTATTGCGGCATCGTGTGTATGAAGTGTTTCCAGTGGAGGCAAAACTGTCGATCGAGGGAGCCGATATTCCCATTCACAAGTTCTCACGGGCCGTCCTTGCCGTTGACATTGCCCTCACTGACACACTGGAATGTACGGTGTTTGTGGTGCATCTCAAGTCAAAACGACCCATCATTCCGGATGATGTCGATCGCAATGATCCGCTGGAAAAAGCCAAGGGGCAAGCCCGCGCCCTGATGCAACGGGCGGCAGAGGCGATCGCGCTACGAGTGATTTTGATGGAGTTCTTGAAAAACCGAAATTACCCTGTGATTTTGATGGGTGATATTAATGACGGTGGTCAAGCCGTCACGTCTCAAATCCTGTCGGGAGAAGCGCCCTTTCGGCGATCGCCGTTTGAGCAAAAACAACGGACCTGGGATGTGTTGCTTTACCATGTCAAAGATATTCAAGCGCGGCGCAGCTACGGCGATTATTACTTCACCCACATTCACAACGGACACTATGACAGCTTAGATCACATCATGGTAAGCCAGGAGTTTGTGGTCGAAAATCCTCACCATGTCGGTAGAGTCAGTTATGCGAGGGTGTTGAATGACCATTTGATCGATGATTCGTTAAATGGCGATGGTGTGGAATTATGGCAATCGGATCATGGTCAGGTCGTCGCGTCGATCGAACTTAAAAATTCACAGAAACCGTAAATAAAGTTGAGTCTTTCCAGATGTCGGCACTCTTTTATGTGAGTAAACTGTTCGATCGCCCTATATCTTGGGTTGGGTAAGCCCGAGACCTACCTTTACAATAGGAAGGTCTAATTGAATAACGTGAATTTCCGATGGAATCGACTTCCCTCGACGATCGCCTGCAACCGATTTTTGCCTGGTTTGAGCGGCAGGGGTGGCAGCCGTTGCCATTTCAACTAGAAACCTGGCAGGCATATCTAGAAGGGCACAGTGGCCTAATCCAGGTGCCAACTGGATCAGGCAAAACCTATGCTGCTATCATGGGCGCGATCGCCGAGATGCTCCACGCACCTACCACCGGATTGCAACTGCTCTACGTTACGCCACTGCGGGCACTGTCGCGGGATATTGAACAATCGATTCGTCGCCCTGTGACGGAAATGAACTGGAATTTGCGAGTGGAATCGCGCACAGGAGACACTAGCAGTTCTCGCAAAACGCGCCAACTGAAAAATATGCCAAAGATTCTCATTACAACTCCAGAATCATTGGCATTAATATTATCTTATGTGGGTGCAAAAGAATTATTTAAGTCGCTGCGTTTGGTGATTTTAGATGAATGGCATGAACTAATGAGTTCCAAGCGCGGGACTCAAACCGAGTTATGTTTAACTCAATTGCGAAGTGTGTGTCCAACTCTACGAACTTGGGCTATATCGGCAACTTTAGGGAATGTGCGGGAAGCAGCGCAGGCAGCAGTTGGTTTGGGAACTGCCCCTGTGATTGTGCGAACTGAGATCAAACGAGATACTGTTATCAAAAGTGTGTTGCCAGAGTCAGTTGATTCCTTCCCCTGGGCGGGACATCTTGGGTTACATCTATTTCAAGAATTAGTTAATACGTTAGATATTGAAAAGTCTACATTGATTTTTACGAATACTCGTTTTCAGTCCGAACGTTGGTATCAAGCTATTTCTTTTGCAATGCCAGAGCATGTTAACAAAATCGCCTTACATCATAGCTCGATCGAGGCCAGTCAGCGAGAAGCGATCGAAGCCGGATTGAAAAGTGGTGAGATTAAATGGGTGGTTTGCACCTCATCCTTGGATTTAGGCGTGGACTTTCAACCTGTGGAACGAGTGGTGCAGATTGGGAGCGCCAAAAATATCGCTCGCCTCCTACAACGCGCTGGACGATCGCAACACGTCCCCCAGGGCACATCAGAGATCTTTTTTCTTCCCACTAATGCTCTGGAACTTCTGGAAATTTCGGCGTTTCGGCATGGCTTGGAACAGGGCGCGATCGAGTCTCGCCGACCGTTGAGTAAACCTTACGATGTCTTGATTCAGCATCTGGTGACGTTGGCCTGTGGCGACGGTTTTACCCCAGAAACGACCCTTAACGCCATTCGCCAAACCGTTTCTTATAAAGAGTTAACAGACCAAGAATTCAATTGGATTCTGGAATTTATTGAGCAGGGTGGTAAGTGTTTAAGATCTTACCCGCGCTATCAAAAAGTGGTGCAGGAAAATGGCATTCGTAAAGTCAAAGATGCCCAAATTGCTCGAATGCACCGCATGGGAATCGGCACAATTACCTCCAATCAATTGGTGCAAATTCGCTATCTGAATCAAGGCGCGATCGGTACGGTAGAAGAGAGTTTCATCTCCAAGTTGCAGCCCGGAGATGTATTCTTTTTTGCTGGGAAGCAACTGGAATTTTTCATGCTGAAAGATATGGTGGTATATGTTAAAGCGGCAAAGAAAAAATCGGTAATCACTCCTACCTGGGCTGGCGGAAACTTAGCGATTTCGGATACCTTAAGTACGCAACTTCGGATTGAAATTCAGCTTGCCAAAGAACATCCGCAGCAAAATGTGGAGTGCGATCGGCTTTCGCCTATCCTCAAAGCCCAACAGCGTATTTCGCAATTACCAGCTGTGGATGAGTTCCTGATTGAATGTTGTAAAACACGCGAAGGCCAACATTTGTATGTCTTCCCGTTTGAAGGCCGCTTTGTGCATGAAGGGTTAGGATTTTTGTGGGGCTATCGGTTTGCTAAACAACAACAATCTACTTTCACCATTTCTGTGAATGACTATGGGTTTGAAATTCTGGCACCGAAAGATTACCCATTCAAGCAATTATTTTCACCAGCATTTTTCACTGCCGATTCCCTATACGAAGATATTAAATCTAGCTTGAATATTTCGGAACTGGCTGGACGCAAATTTCGTGGCATTGCTCAAGTTGCTGGACTCGTTTTCAAAGGCTATCCAGCGGCGAAGAAAACATCAAGTCAACTGCAAATTAGTTCGTCCTTAATTTACGATGTGTTTACGAAATATGAGCCAGAAAATTTGCTATTGAAACAAGCTGAACAAGAAGTTTTGAATGAACAACTGGAAGTGCATCGGTTAGCTATAACCCTTGATCGCCTGCAACAACTCAAACTAGTCTGGAAAGATACCAAACGTCCCTCCCCCTTTGCGTTTCCGCTTCTAGTTGAACGGCTCAACTCGCGCATGTCCAATGAAAGCTTGTTAGAACGCATTCAACGACTGAAGCAGCAATGGGAAGATAAATAGCCTTACCCCACCAAAGCCTGAATCGCTTGCTGCAAGCGTGATCGCAGAGTCTGTGCAAGTTGATACTGCTCCCGATTTACTGTTGCGGATGGCTCCTGTGCTGCCTCTTCCCAGGGATGCCAGATTGGTTGAGGATAATACTGCAAACGACTCCGCACCGCCCAAACCCCCATGGAGGGGAACAACACAAACAACGGCATTAGTGGAGAAAGGGGAAACATGGGCATTCGCACCAGTCGAGCCAGCCACCGAACATTGAAAGCAAATGGATGTAACCGTTCGCTCCCAAGGCAAATTACCGGCAGGACTGGCACTTGATACCGCAAACTTAAACGTACAAAGCTAGGATCAAATTTTGCCAGTTGATAGCGTTCCGGCCAGCCCTTAGCAAGGCCGCGCCATCCCTCTGGTGCATAAATCACGATCGCCTTTTGGGCGATCGCCGCCTCAAACGGCTCCCATTCTGCTCGTACTCCTCCCAATGCTTCGGCCCAACCATTAGGTAACCACCATTTCAACCAGGGATGGTCGAAAAACAGCGGATGAGCCAGAGGCTGCACAACCCAGTCACGCTGCTCACTGAGTAACCAGGCCAAACTCAAAAAATCCCAAGGGAAGCACATTCCAGCATGGTTTAACGTGATTAGTAGGGGAACTGATTGAGGTAGGTCATGTAGACCATGCAACTCGGCTTTAAAGTAGCGCATCACGATCGGGGTCAAAACTTCCTGCCGAAATGCTTGCTGGTACTCGAAATCAGGCTTATTGGGCTGGGATTGGGCAACGGCAGGTGGTGAAGCCGAACCCAGATGCCACAGGCGGTGAAGCGCCAGACGCAACCAGCGAATACCCAACGCCAGATAAAAACCACCGGGCAGCAAGAACAGAATGTATTCGCTCCAGCGCCAACCATTGGGATCAGGTTTGTAATGTTGCCAGTGCCGATTGAACAGAATTAGCCATCCGGGTGGATACCACAGGCAAAAGGAATCGAACCAGCCAAATGGATAGGAAGACTGTGTTTGCGTCGTAGCAGATTCGCTGATTTGCACGGCCATTAATAAGCAATCAACCAGCTAATGAATCTTGGCTCTCCGGATCCGCGACGGTAGCAGGTAGTTCCAGGCAATAACCCGCACCGTACACTGTTTTAATATAGCGAGGATGGCGAGGATCAGGCTCCAGCTTTGTGCGGAGATGGCGAACATGCACCCGAATCGTTTCAATGTCATCGTTGGGGTCATAGCCCCAAACTTCTTTGAGGATCTCGCTGGGCGAAACAGTTTGCCCATGTCGTTGTAACAGGCAATGGAGCAGTTCAAATTCCAGGTGAGTGAGTTTAACAGTGCGATCAAACCAAATTGCCTCAAATCGCTCTGGTACTAACGTTAATGGGCCATAGTTGAGAATTTCGCTATGCTTGGCTGCCTGTGGGATGCGATCGGTGCGGCGGAGTAACGCCCGCACCCGCGCCAACATCTCTTCAATCTCAAATGGCTTGGTCAAGTAATCATCTGCACCCGCATTGAACCCGTCTACTTTGTCCTGGGTCTGTCCCAACGCCGTAAGCATCAACACGGGAATATCAGCCGTTCGTTCATCGCGACGAAGGCGTTGGCAAACTGTAAAACCATCAACTTTCGGTAACATGAGATCAAGCATTACCAGATCTGGCTGAAGCTGCAAAGCCATAGCCTGACCCTTGATGCCGTCTGGTGCTTGGCTCACATCATAACCAGCCATTTCTAGGTTTACGGCAACTAACTCGGAGATTGCTGGGTCATCGTCTATGACGAGTATACGAGGCATCATTCAAAGGGGTAAGGTTTACTGAAGTTTACTAAGAAAAATCTATAAATTACAAATACCTCGTAAAAATTATACGTAATGAATCAAGGTATTTCTAACAAAAAAGTTTCTAACGCATTTCTTCAAGAAACATAACAGTTTTCAGGTGATTAAGCCAATCGAGACGGAGGCGATCGCGCTCAGCGAAAGGGTGGCAATGAGCATCGACCAGGCCACTTTCATCAAAGGCACTCCGCACCACGCATTAATTTGCAAGCTGCCTGAGGGCAAGAACGTGACTTCGAAGCGGGCCAGAGGTTCAATGAATGCTTGCCGTCTCAGGCGATCGGCACTGGTCAGTTCTGGCAACGGAATCTCGTTGACCTGTTCAACCGCAGGCAGATTAATGGGGCTGTAGGCCGCGATCGCGCCTGTTTGCGTCACACCTACGAGGTAAGTCAACGAATCGTCGTTCAGGTGTTCGGTGGTCCAGGCGCTGTTAAGTCGGCGTTGCAGTTGCTGGGCTAGGGTATGAACTAAGCCATAATCCAAAATTTCTGGTGCAATCAGAAGGGGAGAGTTGTGTTCACGCAGGGTTACGCTGACCGTCCTCTTCTTAAGGTTACAAATAGCAATTGCCTGCGTTGAACCCAAGATGCCAGCCGCTAAGACATTCACTTCCAGGGGAAGTTTGACGCCTGCCCACAGCAGTAAAACACTCAAAAAAGCAAAGCTAGATGAAAGCAACACGGAGAGCGATGGAATGAAGAACCACCAGAGGTTTGACCGGGTATAAGGACGTAAAAATAGCCACTGAGTGAAACCCAGGCCAGTGGCGGAAAGAGCTGTTAGAAAAGCACGCATGCCTGCGGCTGCTAGAATCACGATCGCCGGGGATACCGCTTCAAAGACTTCTGTCACGGATGGAGCGTTGGTGATCAGGCCAATTGCCTGCCAACTTTTTTCCAACGTGATGGTGAGGAAAACATAGCCGATCGTCCCCGCCACAATCCACCCGGGGCTGCGGAGGTAGCGCCGGAGAACTAGCCATTGCATAGTGCTTACGACCAGACCAGAGACTAACCCAGCAATTAAGGCTGCCCCTACGCCTTTTTGAACTGCTAAGGGAGGCATAAGTGGATCTTGCCCAGACCGTAATACCAGCCAAATCAAGAACCAACCCACTCCTGTTGCCAAGGTAAACGCGATCGTGAATTGAAAGCGGGCAAAAGGCGGGATCAAGAATTGCTGAGAGGTGGGAAAGGGCGCAACTAACTTGGAGGAAGACAACGATCGCATAGAACCCTGGTGATCGAACTGACTAAGTGGCGTTGGTCAAGAACTTTACACTATTCAGAATGGCAGCGATAGCCCTGCCAGTACCATTCCGTTGATTGACTAAATTTCATGCTTATAAAATTGACTGTCATTTCTACCAAGATCGACACAATCGGGATAAATGTCAATTTTCTGAGGTTGTGATGGGTAACTTCAACCAGGTCGAGAGTTCATAGGTGAGCCAATCGAGTTCCAATTTGGTCAAAGCGGGAGTGCCTTTGAGGAGATATTTTTGTGTCTCGGTCCAAATTGTGATGTGAGCTTCATCGCCAGCAGCGGACGGATTGGGGGTGTGGTACTCCAGACGGGTAATCTCTTGGCGGGCAGATGTTTGGGGGCGGCTGGCTGCTATGCCTAGCTTTTTGCTGGTGAGGGCAATCTGGTTTTGGTCAATTTGGAGTTGGGTTTGCCCCATGCGCGATGGGATGGCGATTTCGAGGAATGTGGCATCTTTCGTCAACGTAATTTTTGTGTCGGCGGGTTTGGGAATGGGAGCGATCGCGGGCGTTTGGGAAGATGCCACTCGTTCCAGGCCGTGATCGAGGGCGTGCAGAGCGGCTTGAACTGATTTAGCACGACGCTCGAGATTCGCTTCATAGAGCCACCCTAACCAATCCCCAAATTCAGGGCTGAGATTGGAAATCTTGCTGAAATCAATACGAGTGCCCGATCGCGGCAGACTAGATGGATGCGTGCCAGTAATCATAGCTAGTAGGGTGGCGGCCAGACTGTAGAGATCAGACGCTGGAATGGCTCGGCCACTGAACTGTTCGGGGGGCATATAGCCGTAGGTGCCAACGACAGTAAAGGCGGTGGTATCATTACTGGTTACTTGTTTGACTGACCCAAAATCCACCAGGTAAAGCTGGCGATTGGCCAGCAGAATGTTGCTGGGTTTGATGTCGCGGTGGATGATGGGGGGGTGACGGCCATGCAGGTAAGCCAGGATGTTTAACAACGCTTTGGCTAATTGCTTGGCTTCGGCCTCGTTGAATAAACGCCCTTTTTGCAAACACTGTTCCAGCGATCGCCCTTCTACATACGTTTGAATCAAGGCCAGGGCTTTCGCGTTGGGCAGTTGTTGCTCAAAATAACCCAGGTAACGAGGAATGCAAGGATGCGAGAGCGACTGGAGAATTTCGACTTCCCGTTCAAATAGCTTCAGGTCATCCCATTCCAGTTGGTCATCGACAAACAATAGCTTGATCACAACCCGAGCTTGGGTTTGCAGGTCACGGGTTAGCAGTGTCCAACGGCCTGTTTGAGTTCCCAGTTGCCGTTCTACCTGGTAACGATCGCCTAAAATTTGCCCCGCCATATATGTCTCCAGTTAGAGAGTATTGATTCGTTCGGCTTCGCGCCAACCAGATAGCAACGCTCCATGCACCGTTGCGGCATACTGTCGGTGGGTGGCTTCTCCGGCAAAGAATAATCGATCGTGAATGGGTTGAGCAAGCTGATCGTAATCGGCGGGAGTGGCTTGTTTCGCCATGTAGGAGTAGGCACCTTGTGCGTAGGGATCAGCCGTCCAGCGTGTGAGCAACGTTGCCGTAGGAGTGGGGATTGCTTTGCCGTAGATGGTACGCAAGGTTTGCATGGCGGCGGCGATCGTCGCCTCATCGGTCATAGCTTCCACTTTACGGCTGTAGCGGCCAGCATTGAAGCCAACCAAAATCGGTTGTTGCGTCAAGGGGTAGAGGTTGTAGAATTCAACCCATTCTCCTTTCGCAGCGGGGATGTATCCTAAAATCTCGGCATTCTGCTCCCAAAACACTTTAGGAAAGCGCATCACCAGTTTATTTAGCGATCCCATCCCCAACTGGTGAATGGCCGTTTGCTTCTGTGGGGGGAGCGGGGGCACAAATTTAACGGTCCCGGCTTTTAGCACGCCCAGAGGCAGAGTGATCAGGGCATAGTCAGCCTGGAAGATCGCCTGATTGCAGATGATTTGCACTCCACTTGCGCTGTATTCCACCTGTTCCACCATGTGCTGCAACCGAATGTCTACTCCATGCGCTAAATGCTTTAGCAACTGGTCATAGCCATTGGGAAACAGGCAATCATCGCCCTCGAAGACATCCCCTTCATCCCAGTAGTAGCAGGATAGTTCTCGTGCATCGGCGGCGTATTCGTGTTCTATTTCAGCCGCGATCGCATAATTAAACACCTGTCGCTGGCTGGGCGATAACTTCCAGTGACTCAAGACAATCTCCAGGGCATCTTCTAGGGAAAGATCATCTTCATTCCCTTCGTTCATGTCTGCTCGGAGTTGGTCTAGTTCTTCCAATACATCATCCAATTGATCCTCCAGTTCATCCTGGGCCGAATCTTTCACTAACTTGCCTTTGGTGTTGTAGAGCCAATGATTTTCGTAGTCTGTGGTTTGCGTCTTCAGGTTAAATTGCTGCACTAAGGCCATGATGGGGTTGCCATCTATGCCATGCACCCAGGTTGCACCCAGTTCAACCGGAACTGACCAGGTATGATCGGTGTGAATTCTGCCACCAATGCGATCGCGGGCTTCCAGCACCAACACGGAGCGCCCGGCGGCCTGAAGCTTGCTGGCGGCGGCCAGTCCGGCAATACCTGCGCCGACGATGATAATCTCCGCTTGACTCATACCTGAACCTGTAAAAACGTGCCCGAAGTAGGTATTCTACTCCTACTCCACCAGGATTCCCAAAGAAGTGGTTATTTCTCAGCGGGTAGGCGATCAAGGTTGGGGGATGGCCAAATGTTGTCTGTGACGGGGGGTAACTCCAACGCGATCGCGCCCAACTGGCCAACTCGAAAATCATTGAGCAATTGCCGTGCCGATCGTTCTACGTCGTTCTGGTAACGCTGGTTTGCCAGCACATGTACATAATCTTCTCCGGTTAAATCGGCAACGGGCAACTCGTAGCGGGAGGCTAAAGCAGATTCCACCTGGTTTTGTTTTAGCAACTCTACCAAAACGGCAGCTACACGCTGGTTGTCGTAAGCAGCTTCGCCAATGTCGTCACAAATGGCCAGCTTAAATGCAGCATCTTGATCATTCAGTTTCGATGGCAGCACTCCAGGGGCATCCAGTAACTCAATCTGATCCGAGATACGAATCCACCGCAAAGCGCGAGTGACTCCAGCGCGGCGGGAACTTTCAACAACTCGCCGTTTCAACAAGCGATTAATCAAGGCTGATTTACCCACATTGGGGAAGCCCATGACGACTGCTCGTACGGGGCGGGGGAGCATACCTCGATCGCGCCGTCGCTGATTCATTTTTTCCCCAGCAGCTTGGGCGGCTTTTGTGATAGCCTCAATTCCCTTGCCGTGTTGTGCATCTGTAAAATAGGGGTTTTCTCCCTGCTGCTGGAACCATTCGGTCCATTGCTGGCGGGCCTTTGTTGGGATCATATCAACCCGATTCAGCACCAGCACTCGTTCCTTGTTTCCAATCCAGTGTTTGACCTGCGGATGCTCAGTGGCAAGCGGAATTCGGGCATCCCGCACTTCCAGCACCACGTCAACTCGTTTGAGTTGCTCTTGCAGAGCCTTTTCCGCTTTGGCAATATGCCCTGGATACCATTGAATTGGAGGCGTAGACATGACTTGATGTTTTACCCTCGGCGTGGTGGTGGAATGGTGACATCGATCGCAGTAACGCCAGCAGCAGGATTCAGACTACTGAGTGGAGGTTGAATTTGCTGAGAGTTTCCAACTACCAGCGTGACTAGTTTAGTGGGGGTGAGGTGTTTTTGAGCAACTCGCTGAACATCCTCGATCGTCGTCGCTTCAACGCCTTTGCGATATTCAAAAATAAAGTCTTTCGGATAGCCAAAATAGTCGTAGCGCAAAAGTCTCGATAGGGTTTGAGCTGGATCTTGAAAGTTGAAGATAAACGAGTTCAATACCGTGTCTTTGGCGTAGGCAAGTTCTGCAACCGAAATGGGTGCTGTGCGAATCTTCTCAATTTCACTAAACACACTTTGAATAAAAGAAACAGTGGAATTTGATTGAGTTTGCCCGCCTGCAAAAAATGTCCCCGGATAGTCAAAATTTGGTCGCCAGACTGCGTAGACCGAATAAGCCAACCCCTGCCGCGATCGAACTTCGTTGAATAACCGTCCGCCAAAGCCATTCAAGACTCCATTCATGACCGAAAGAGCGGCGTAATCAGGGCTATTCAATTGCCCACCCAAATGTCCAATTTGGATACTGCTCTGGGTGAGTTGGGGTTGATCAACAAAGAAAATTCCGGCTGTTTTGGCTTGAGCGACAGCAGGTAAGGGTGGCTTTGCAGTGGCAGTCGCGCGCCAATCGCCAAACTCCGCTTCCACCAAACGCCGAACTTGAGCGCTATCGAAATCGCCCACAATCCCCAACAGCACATTCTGTGGCGCGTAATATTGCTGGTAGAAGTTCACCAGGTCTGCACGACTGATGTTATCCAGGGTGCTGTACTCCACGGTGCGAGCATAGGGACTGTCAGCACCGTAGATGAGTTTGTTGAATTCGCGTCCGGCGATGCCATTGGGATCATCGTTACGCCGAGCAATGCTGCCCCGCTGTTGCATTTTGGCCAGATTCAGTTTGCTGTCAGGAAATGCGGGCGAGCGCAGCACTTCGGCAAAGAGCGCAAACACACTTTCCAAGTCTTCGGATAGGGCGCTGAAGCCAGCCGAGCCAGCGGCTTCGCTCATGCCAGTTTCGATCGAGGCCGCCCGTTGCTCCAAAAAACGATTAATTTCATCACCTGAGCGTTTCTCTGTCCCACCAGTACGCATCACCGTCGCCATGATTTCTCCCAACCCTACTTTGTCGGCGGGTTCAAAGCGATCGCCCGTGCGGATTAAGGCCGTCCCGCCGACCAATGGCAGCTCGTGGTCTTCCATCAAGTACACCGTCATGCCGTTGGCCAGCTTAAACTGAGTGTATTGGGGCACCACCACATCCGGCACCGGCGGAAACGTTAATTCGGTATGATGGCGCGGCGTTGCACTCTGCACCGGTAACACAAACGTCAACAGGAGGAGAATCAGCGGCACCGCTAACAACGAAAAGCCAACAGCCACAACCTTGGCGATGCGTTGCGTCCTATTCTCAATCATGCCTCTTCTCCGCTGTTTTAATCCCAACTATCCATATTAGGCCGTTTTTCCTGTCATCTCACGGTGGCTGAAAAGATAATAGATGCGATCGGTCTCTAGCGATTAGCCGGAACCAGGAGGGGTTGGTTCGCTGCGGGCAGTTCAGATTCGATCGCCTCATCGCTGATTAAAAATTCCCGGATAAAGCGAGCCGTTGCCCGTTGCACGACTCCTTCCACAATCCGCTGTCCCATCTGGTGCGCTTCTGGTTTGAACAGCAGCCGCGGGAGCACTGAGAGAATCTTTCCAGCATCAAAGCCAGGCGTATTCTGCAAAATGCCCCAAATCCGCTGGACATGCTCTAAGGTTTGCTGATCGGCACTGGAAACCGTTGGCGGCGTGACGGCAAAACCCAGCCGTTCCCCGATGTTGTAAGTCACACTACGGAAGAAGTTGTTCCCAACTGTATCCAGGCCGCGCACGATGATGTCAACTAACTGTGTGCGAATTACATCGCCCCGCTCTGAAAAGAGATACTCCATCGTTTGATCAACAACTTTATTAATGTCGTAGTCGGTGTTGCCACGGGCATTATTCAGCAAATTCTCCAGGCGGTTCCAGCGGAAACTGCCATCTTTGAACAATAAATCGCGCAATGAAGCCCGGAGTTCGGGCGATGGGTCTGTGAGCAAACGCTTGGCCACATAAGGATACGCTTTACTCAGCACCTTGAAGTCTGGATCGACGTTAATGGCAATTCCTTCTAACGTCACGAGCGATCGAATAATCAGGGCGTAGTAGGCCGGCACTCGGAAAGGATATTCGTACATGACCTCTGAGAGTTGGTCGGTGATGCTTTTGAAGTTCAATTCCGCCACACTCGCCCCCAGCGCATGATTGAACACTGTGGCCAGGGCCGGCACGATCGGGGTCAAGTCTGTATCGGGAGTCAAAAACTCCAACTTTACATAGTCGTTCGCCAAGCCTTCAAAGTCCCGATTCACCATGTGAACAACCGCCTCAATCAACCCATATCGTTGGTAAGGTTTCACCTCACTCATCATGCCGAAATCCAGGTAGGCCAGCTTGCCATCGGGGGTAGCCAGCAAATTACCTGGATGGGGATCAGCATGAAAGAATCCACTTTCCAACAGTTGTCGTAAGGAGCATTGCACCCCGACATCAATCAAATGAGTGGCATCAATTCCCTGGGCACGAATTACTTCGGGCTGCGTCAACTTCGTGCCGTTAATCCACTCCATCGTCAAAACGCGCCGTCCCGTGTATTGCCAGTAGATGCGAGGCACGTAGATTTCTGGGAGGTTGCCGTAGAGTTGGGCAAACCGTTCCGCATTCCGCCCTTCCTGGGTGTAGTCCATTTCTTCGAAGATGCGGGTGGCAAACTCATCCATGATTCCCACCAAATCACTCCGAATGCGTTTGACATTCTTCATGGCGAAAACGGCGAGTTGCCGCAGGATATACATATCCAGAGCAATGTTTTGCGCCAAACCGGGTCGCTGCACCTTCACGGCAACCTGTTCCCCAGTTTTGAGGCGGCCCTTATAAACCTGCCCCAATGAAGCAGCGGCGATCGGCGATTCGGTTAATTCAGCGTAGATATCATCTGGATGAGCGCCTAACTCTTCGCGAATAAATTGATAGGCCAATTCGTTATCAAATGGCGGCAGTTGGTCTTGCAACCGAGCCAGTTCTTCCAGGTATATCGGTGGCACTAGATCCGGTCGTGTGGAGAGGGCTTGCCCCACTTTGATGAAGGCTGGGCCTAGCCGTGTAATAATTTCCCGCAACCAGACGGCCCGCCGCCGCTGCACGTCCTCCGATTTGGGTTTGTGTCGTCCCCAAAACCAGGTAACACCAAAACTGAAGAATGGCACAAAGATCTGGAGAAGGCGATTGATGACCTGAAGGGGGCGTTGGTTGTAGTAGGCCGTAATCACGTCTGGGTCGTAGCGCATGCCTGCCAGTTCTGGCAAGGGTGGTTCGGCTGGCTTCAGTGGATCGATCGGCAACTCATCTTTCTCAGCAACCGCAGAAATCGCAGGTCCTTGTCGTGATTCAAGCGGCAGGGCCGTTTGGGGTGTTGCAGACGCGGTCGGGGGTGCGGGGTTGGAATTCATGATTTCAGCTAGAAGGAACAGGAGCGTAAGATTTTAACGAAATGAATTTTTGATTCAGGCACCCCAGTGAGGGCAAAAGATGAAAGCCAGAGTGAAACTTTTAATTCTAGGCGAATGACCGATATGTAAAGTATTGTAACAAACCGCTTCTGATTCGGTGTGCATTGCCGACAACCAAATTTAACAATTCATTATCAGACTATTCTCAAACTACACCCAATACTTCTGATTTAAGAGATAGGTTTACCGAGCGATCGGGAGAGGTTTACCGAAGAGCGTTCAATCTCGATACCATGATGTAGGATTCTGTCATACCTGCACTTCTAGTACACTTGCTCACCCGTCACGTTTCTTCACTCGGTTATCTTCATGCTGCTGTCTCTGCGGATTGAAAACTTTGCTCTGGTTGACCGCTTGGATCTGGACTTAGGTAAGGGGTTGACTGTATTAACGGGAGAAACTGGAGCCGGGAAGTCGATTATCCTGGATGCTTTGGATGCCGCTCTAGGTGGCAAAGTTACCAGTCGAGCCATCCGCACAGGGGCCGAGAAAGCTGTGATTGAAGCGGTTTTTCAATTGGATGCAGACTTGCAGACCTGGTTACAGCAGCAGGCGATCGCCATCGACACGGAACACCTGATTTGCAGTCGGGAAATTGTGGCCAATGCCACCAGCCAGCGCAGTCGCTCGCGGGTGAATGGAGTGCAGGTGAACAAACAGCAGATGGAGGAATTGCGCGATCGTCTGGTGGAGCTGACGGCTCAAGGGCAAACAGTGCAACTTGGGCAACCTGCCTTGCAAAGAGATTGGCTCGATAGCTACGGGGGCGCAACGTTACTAGCTCAGCGTGAGCAGGTCGCCATCGCTTTTGCGGCCTTTCAACAAGCCGCTCAAGCATTGGAAACGCGACGGCGGGCGGAACAACAACGCTTACAGCAACTTGATCTGTTTGACTATCAATTGCGAGACCTGAACGCTGCCAACCTGACTGAATCCGACGAACTGGATCTATTAGAACAAGAAGCAAAGCGGCTCAGCCACAGCGTTGAATTGCAACACCAAAGCTATACCGTTTATCAGGCGTTGTACCAGAACGACCAGGATGGCCAAACCTGCACCGATCTGTTGGGACAGGCCGAAACCGTGTTGCAGGACATGGTGGAATACGATACCCAACTTCAGCCAATTTTGGAGTTGGTGACTGCCGCCTTAGCGCAAGTCGAAGAGGCTGGACGCGAGATCAATGCCTATGGCGAAAGCATTGAAGCTGATCCCCAACGGTTGGGTGAAGTGCAAACTCGAATAGCCGAACTCAAACAGATTTGCCGCAAATATGGCCCTGACCTGGCAGACGCGATCGCCCTCCGTGATCGGTTGCAAAACGATGTTCTGGAAATGACCGGGGGTGGCCAGTCGATCGCGGAATTGGAAGAAGCCGTGCAACAGACTCAACAAACCTTGCTCCAGCACTGTGCCGCACTCACCCAACTGCGCAAAGCTGCTGGGACTGATCTGGAGACACGCCTAGTCAATGAACTCAAGCCGTTGGCCATGGAGAAAGTCAAGTTTCAGGTAGATATTCGTCCCTGTTCACCTGCCGCCACAGGCGCTGACCATGTGACCTACCTGTTCAGTCCCAACCCGGGTGAACCCTTGCAACCCCTGACTGAAATTGCCTCTGGTGGGGAGATGAGTCGCTTTTTGCTGGCGCTTCAAGCTAGCTTCTCCCAGGTTGATGCCGTTGGAACACTGGTGTTTGACGAAATTGATGTGGGGGTTTCAGGGCGGGTGACGCAGGCGATCGCCGAAAAGCTCTACCATCTCAGCCAGCATCATCAGGTATTGTGTGTCACGCATCAGCCGATCGTGGCCGCGATGGCCGATCACCACTTTCACGTCAGCAAGCATCTGGTGGAAGCGGAAGCGGAAGCGAAGGCAGAGGGCAGAAAGCAGAAGGCAGAGGGCAGAAAGAGGGGCGCAAAGGCGTTGGAAGAAGCAGTGAATTCAGGGAGTGGTAGTCAAACAGGGGCAGACCCTACACTGCAAAATGCTCAATCTGTTGGTAACTCAACCACACCTGAATTGGTGCGCACAGTAGTGAGAGTCATGACATTGACGAATGAACAACGCAAGCAGGAGTTGGCCATGTTGGCGGGCGGGCAAGTGATTCAAGAAGGTAATGGCAGTCCTGATGCCGCGGCCTATGCGTTTGCGGAGTCTTTGTTAGCTCAGGCGGCCAGTTTGCGCCGCACCCCCACCCTGATCGCCGCCGATACCGCGCTGGCATCCGTACTAGAACCAACCGGGAAGCCGCGATCGGCTCGCAAAAGTCCTAGAAAGGCGAATGGGTAGTGGGGCATATTACAACCCGAATAACGAGAATGTGTGACGACAAAAGCCAGCCAGCCTGTCAGCATGATCAAAGAAAAAACGAGTGCATCGATCGTTCACTATGCTGAGTATTTGGGAATGCTGACAAGTGAAAGCGAGATCCGGCTTAATAATAGTAGGCATGAGTACACATCTTTCTGCACAGAATGGCAGAATCATCCTATCTAGATAGCCACCCCCTGGGTCAGTTTTTGCATTTAGCTTCCCCTCTTCGTACGGCTACTAGGTTTCTACAAAGTCTCCCTACAGGCATAAGTGCCCCCTGCAACGGTCAACCCCTAGCCCCTTCCTGATTCTTTTATGACAACCCCATATCAGCATCTACCCAACCCAAATTCAACGGATACGATTATTGACGTTTCCTCAATTGATGTGGTGGTAGCAGCAGTGGAGGCTGTAAGTGATGCGATCGGCGTATCGTCTGTTAGATCAGATTTTGCCCATGCGACTGTGCCTGCTGCTAACGGTGCCTTAGTCACAACCCGAGGTAGTTTCTCAACGTTTCTAGCGCCCCTCAAGAAAGACACCTTCAAAGAAGTCGTAACCGATGTTGAGCAAAAACTGAAGGTCGTCAACCAAACCCTGTCCATGTTGGATAACTTGATGGATGCTCAGGGGTTTGATGCCATTCTAGATGAGATGCTGCGATCGATCACCCTGAAAACTGGCGAACTGTTGAATGCCGATCGCTCCACCATTTTCCTATTGGATGAGGACAAACATGAGTTATGGTCGATCGTGGCCAAAGATGAGCGGGGTAATAACCTGGAACTGCGGATTCCCATGAATGCGGGCATTGCTGGGGAAGTGGCCACTAAACGGCAGCGAGTCAACATTCCCTACGACTTCTATGATGATCCCCGTTCTGAAGCCGCCAAAAAATTTGACAAGAAGAATCACTACCGCACTTACACCATGCTGGCCATGCCGCTCTTGAATGAGGAAGGCCAATTAGTTGCAGTTGTGCAATTAATTAACAAACTCAAACTTGACCATGCTCACGCCGCTTCATTAGAGGAAAAAATCGACCTGCATGGCTTCACGTTGGAAGATGAGCAGGTATTTGAAGAATTCGCGCCTTCCATCCGCTTGATTATTGAGTCTTCCCGCTCTTTCTACAAAGCGACGCAACAACAGCGGGCGGCCTCGGCGTTAATGAAGGCAACTCAATCCTTGAGCCAGAGCAGCCTGGATCTGGAAGAAACGCTGAAACGAGTGATGGAAGAGGCCAAGGAACTGATGCAAGCCGATCGCAGTACTTTGTGGCTGTTGGATCACGATCGCGATCAACTCTGGACCAAAATTCCTGTAGACGGCGCATTGGTTGAGTACCGGATTGCCATGAGTGAGGGGTTTGCTGGGCAGGTTGCCACTACGGGTGCCCCCCTTTCCATTCCCTTTGATCTGTACGAACACCCCAATTCGCAAAAAAGCAAAGAAACCGACCAAAAGTTTGGCTACCGGACGTGCAGCATGTTGTGTATGCCTGTGTTCAACGTTGAGGGCGAGCTGATTGCAGTGACTCAATTGGTGAACAAAAAACGGCAGGGAGACTATCCGCCGTACAATCCGGCCAACTATCCGGAAGCACCAGAGGTTTGGCGAGCCAGCTTTAACCGGGCCGATCAGGAGTTTATGCAGGCATTCAACATTCAAGCCGGGGTGGCCCTGCAAAATGCCAAATTGTTTGAAACAGTACGCCAGCAAGAACAACTGCAACGCGACATTTTGCGATCGCTGACCAATGGCGTGATTTCTACCGACAAAAATGGGTGCATTATTGCTGCCAACGAGAGCGCGAAAGGATTGCTGGGCTTTGAAGAACAGGAATCACTCGCCGGAATTCCCGTGGTTGAACTGGTAAAGGTCGAGAAGAAAGACTTCAAAGGGTTCCCGGCTTGCCTGGAAAAAGCCCTCGTGCCTCAGGATGACAAAGACCGAGATCAAGAATATGAGGACTTGACCCTGCAACCAGCCAAAGGCATCGAACAGCACAGTATTAACCTATCCATCAGCACGATCGTCGATGCCAACGATAGCGTCACCGTTTCGGGCGCGCTGGTGGTCATGGATGACATTAGCGACGAAAAGCGACTCAAAACCACGATGAGTCGTTACATGTCCGAAGATTTAGCTGAACAGTTAATCAAAAGCGGTGATGCCAAATTGGGAGGGAAACGCATTCCCGCGTCGGTGTTGTTTTCGGATATTCGCAGTTACACCTCCATTACCGAGACACTGACGGCGGAAGAAGTTGTGGAGATGTTGAACCGCTACTTCGAACCGATGGTAGATGCGGTCTTTCGGCACAAAGGCACCCTGGATAAATACATTGGTGATGCCATCATGGCTGTGTTTGGGTCGCCACTCCCGTTAGACAATCACGAATGGATGGCGGTACAAACCGCGATCGAAATGCGACATCGCCTGGCTGAATTTAATGAATCCTGGGTGGCCGAAGATCCCGAAAAGTATAAACCGATTCGGATCGGGATCGGCATCAACTCCGATGAAGTAATTAGCGGGAATATCGGTTCCAGTAAACGGATGGAGTTCACGGCGATCGGCGACGGGGTCAACCTGGGATCGCGCTTGGAAGGAGCTAGCAAGCAATATGGTACCGACATTATCATCAGCGAGAATACCTATCTCCCCTGTGCCGACAAAATCTGGGCACGCGAACTGGATTACATCAAAGTGAAAGGGAAAGATCAATCCGTCAAAATCTATGAACTGATCGGGCTGCAAGATCAACCCATTTCCGACAGTCAAAAGCGGTTGATTGATCATTACCATCAAGCCCGCACCTATTATCTCGATCGCAACTTCCCGATGGCGATGGCCGAGTTTGGGCAAGTTTTGAGCATCAATAAAGATGACAAAGCAGCCAGTTTGCATTTGCAACGATGCCAGCACTGGCTGCAAAATCCCCCCCAAGATGCTTGGGATGGCTCTTGGACATTAACGGATAAATAAAGTAGCAAATTCTGTGGAATGGGCATCCTGCCTATCACTCATAGCCGAGACGGCTATGCCACTTTATTTAATCCATAGTCCTAAGTTGAATAAGCAGGATTAAGGGTCTGCGGTTGCCATTGCTTGAAAAAGTAGTTCCTTTTGCTGTGGCGATAATGTTGCTACCACCTCTTGAGGCGGCATGTAGCGCAACAACTTTGTAAATTGCGTCAAATCTGCGGGAGAAACCTGGGTTGCGATCGCAACTTCTACTTCTGGATGACGGCACACTCCGGCATCGCAATTCAAACCTAACTGATGCCAGTAAATGGTGGGAATCGATCGCCCGCGCTGACCGATGTGTTCGTGATTCAACAGATAGGACTCGGTGTAGGCTTTCGGGGATGCATAGTAACGCTCTGTGCGGGCGTAAGGCACTGTAAAGCAACCAAAAACTTTGCGATATTCTTCTGAGTCGAGAATGGCGGTAATCAGTTGAGCGACCCCTTTATGCATCAAAATCTCGCAGTAGGTTTTGATTTCCTCCGGGTCGATCGGTGCCCGGCCCAGGAAATGTTTAAAGCACAATTCCAAGAATTTCATGTTGGAAGAGTTGTGGTAGAAACTATCTAGATAAACCTGAGACTGCCCAAGTTCTCTGAGAAAGCGCCGTACTCCGATCTTGTCGTTCAGGAAATCCTTCTCGACTTTGGCCAACTGCTTGCGCTCATACCCATAGGGTTGGCGTTCCAACACCTGAGCATATATCCGCCAGAGTGCTGTTTGTCGTTGGGCTGGAGTTGAATCGCGATCGACGACAAGGGGTTGAACAGCAGTCATAAAAAATCCTCAACGACGAAATGAGTCATGTCACCTGAGGAACGCAGGGGCAGCGATCGCAATCACAAGCATCAGGTTTGAGATTGCAAAGATTGAATCATTAAATCCAGATAGGGACGAGTCAAGCTTACGGCAGTCGCAGACAGGTGTGCCGAAATGGCTTCCTGCAGATTTCGATAAGCTTGGCCGCATTGGGCTTTTCGTTTGTGAGCGAGCAACACCGTATCCAGCCAAACCATCATCTGCTCTTTGAAGAATGTTTCATCGTCACGCAGGATGGCGATCGCAATGTACCGTAATACCTCTGACATATCGTACTTACACCGAGCGCCGTGTTGTTGAACTAACTCCGGATGCATCGTCGCTAACTTTCGCAGCGCCAGGATAACCAGTTTTTCACCATATTCTCCCAGCTGTTGGTAAGCATCTAGACGAGATGCATAACTTTGGACGTACTGCTCCAATGGTTGTAGCTCCTGAGTATCCAAATAGCGGCCATCTGCTTCTAAGATGCTTTGATCCAGGATGTAATTCAAAGTATGCAGCATATGCTTTTCTAGGAACTGTGCTTCTGCTAAGACTGCCCCTGTAAATAAAGATGCGGAACCTCAAGACATGATTCTTCACTTTTCCGCAAGAATATCTAATTAAAGCCTCTCTAAGCCCATGAAGTCCGATGGAGTGCATGCCGATTCTGTTTAAATTGCTCTGAGCTTAAATTGGTGTAAGCGACCTAAAGCGGTTGCTGTTTGGATAAGCCACAACTTGTAGAACATCGCCCACAAAGCAGCATAATCAAGGCTTTTGGGAAAGGTGGGTAGTGTCCACCCTATCGGGAATAGCTATAAGCAACACATTTACTCAGTGGACACGCTAATTTGGAGTAGTTGGTTTTGAAAGTGAATCCTGAAGACGATGTTGAATCAGGTTTGGGGCAAGCTGGGTAAGGTGTTAGGAGGGCTGTTTCTGGTTAGTGGGGGAACAGTCTCCGTAGGAATTTTGTTGAGCATCGTTGCAATTCACCCCGGTAGCATCTTGTTAACGGTGCTGTTGACGCTGCTGATATTTTTTGGACTGGCTCCGGCTGCTGTGGGTAGCCTGATGCTTTATACCAGTTTCAAAGCCGATCATCATGCGATTCGCGATCGCTTCTTCCAATTGTTACAAGTAAATCAAGGTCGCCTGTCCTTACTCGACTTCGCCGCGGCTACTCGGTTGGAACCAGCGATCGCCCGTCGTTATCTAGATGGTTGGGCCAAAGAATTGTTTGCCACATTTGAAGTCACGGATGATGGCGATATTGATTACATCTTCACCAACCGTCCGATCGTCCTCCCTGAAAGCCGGTGGCAGGTTTTTGGACAATCCATGAAAGAATTGATTAAATCCCTGTAAGAGCTACGAATTTAACCAACCCTCATCCACTCGCTTACGCACCCATCTCGCCACCGTCCATGTCTGCCTACGAAACGATTTACAACGTGGTTCGCAAAATTCCGCAGGGTCAGGTGGCAACCTATGGGCAGGTCGCAGATTTGGCCAACTTGCCAGGTCGAGCGCGATTGGTAGGGTATGCGCTATTTCGGGTGGCACCAGACTCTGATATTCCCTGGCATCGGGTGATCAATTCGAAAGGCGAAATCTCAGAATCGCCCATCCGCTACGGCTCTGATCAGCTCCAACGAGTGTTACTAGAAGACGAAGGCGTTCAGTTTAATGCCAATGGCAAGGTCAGTTTGCAGCAATATCGCTGGCAGGCAGACCATTTCTAAACCGAGAAGCGTTCTTTGCCTTTTCGCTCGCACTTCAACAAGAGGTAAAACTGGCAACAGTATTTCCTGAACCACGTTTCTATGATAAGCGGGTAATTCATGCGGCAAATTCGCTTCCAGTTTGTGAATCCGGATGAGTGACCATTCACCGTTCAGAATTCTTTCAGGTTTCTGAACTTCAAAATACAGGAATTGAACATGCTGAAGTTGGCAAGACATGCTGTAACCGTACTGATGGTGCCAGCGGCAGTAATTGCGATCGGGGTAGAGTCTGTTGCGGCGGCGCATCCCACAAGAATGGCAGTTGATTCAATTCCTATGCCTAAGGAATGAGAATTAAATAAAGTAGCAAATTCTGTGGAATGGGCATCCTGCCTGTCAGTTACAGCCGAGACGGCTATGCCACTTTATTTAATCCATACTCCTAAGCGTTCTGACCAACGCCAGTTATTTAAGATTGGTAGCGTTTTCTCCCTTTCTAGTTGAAAAAATATCAGGATAGAAGTAGGCACTGTTACGCTTCATGTGACTCAAGATCCAGATGCCGAAAGGAGAACTGTATGTTCAAGAAGATTATTGTTGCCGTTTCTCCAACACTCAACAATGAACACGTTTTGGATGAGGCGATCGCGCTGGCCAAAATGGGAAACGCAACTTTGATGTTGTTGCATGTTCTGTCGCCGATGGATGAGGGCTATCCTTCTCCGGTTTATCCTGGCCCCGACAGTGTTTACCCTGGTCTGCACGAGCAAGCAATTCGAGCCTATGCCCAACAGTGGGAAGTTTATCAACGGGGGGCGATCGATTATCTGAAGACCCTAACTGATACGGTGACTGATGCTGGAGTCGCGGTGGAGTTTACCCAGGACACGGGCGACCCAGGGCGTGCCATCTGCACCCTGGCCAACACTTGGGATGCAGATTTAATTATCCTTGGTAGACGTGGCCATACCGGCCTCAAAGAGTTGTTTCTCGGCAGCGTCAGTAATTACGTTTTGCATCATGCTCCCTGCTCTGTGTTGGCGATTCAGGGTGAAAAAGTTGAGGCTGAAGCCGATGCCACTAGTTAGTGGTTTAACCCAATGCCACGCTGAGTGAGGCAGAACCGCCCACCGACGATCGCTAATCTACTTGCCAAAATTGCTTGAAGATGTCCCTTGGTGGCCGATCCCAGGTATCAATGTGTTCATCAATCAGCGCATTGTTGTTCAAGCGGTAGATGGAGTAGCCATTGAACAATAATTGGGGTTTCCAGGGGAGGCGCAGGGTGCCGCGAACTGTCCATTCGGCGCGAATGCTGTTCTCGCTGACCTGCTGCACATCGTGCAAATCAAAACACAACTCAGTGAAAAACAGGCGACCGTGAAAGCGCAGCGTCCAGTAAATAATTCGGTAATTAAACTTTCCTTTGAAGGTGTTGACCGGATCTTTGAAGAAAATGTCCTGACTGTAGATGTCGTAGGAGATGTCTTTTGCAAATAAGGTCGGCAAATCGTGTTTGAGTACCGCGATCGCCTGTTCAATTCGGCTGGCGTACTGCTCAGGATTCAATGGGGCGTTTAGCATGAGGGAGTGGGGAAGCGGGCGGAGAGAATGGGCACAGCCCAAACACCAAAACCTGACACCTGACACCAGATATCAAGTAATCATGCCGACTGCTATCGCTCATGTTAATTCTAGAAGCTCGCAATTTGAAGAAGTCGTATCGGGAAAAGGGGCAGGAAGTTAAAGCCGTTCAAGATGTGTCGTTGAAGTTAGCGCGGGGGGAAATCCTGGCTTTTTTGGGGCCTAACGGAGCTGGGAAAACCACCAGTATTAAGATGATTGCGGGGTTAGTTCGCCCAGACGCAGGTTGGGTGCGCATTTGCGATCGTGATCCGCATCGTCACGTTCAGGCATTCAAGTTGTTAGGAGCAGTGCTGGAGGGCAATCGGAATGTGTATTGGCGCTACACTCCAGAAGAAAATTTGGAATACTTTGGTATTCTGCGGGGTATGAGCCAAAAAGCGGCTCGCAATCGCGCCACCGAGTTGCTAGAACAGTTTAATCTGACCCATATGCGCAAAACGTTAGTGCAGTCTTTATCGCGGGGCATGCAGCAAAAGTTGGCGATCGCGGTTTCCTTGATGCACCGTCCGCCCTTATTGTTGCTGGATGAGCCGACCCTCGGACTGGATGTGGAAGCAACGGAAGATGTGAAGCGTTTGATCCGAGACATTGTGCGCCAGGATTGTGCAATTCTGCTCACGACCCATCAACTGGCGATCGCTGAAGAGTTATCTGATCGGGTCGCAATTATCAACAAAGGCGAAATTGTAACGGAAGAAACCACGGATGAGCTAATTCGGCAATTTTCTGGCAGTGCTTATGTGATTGAAACGGAGCCAGCGATCGACGCAGCCAGAGTGCGGAAATTGCATCTGTTGGGTCTTGATCTGCAAACCGCGCGATCGATTCATGTGGCCGATGCTCACACGTTGTATCAAGTGTTGGAAATTTTAAAGCCGCTGCCTATCCTCCAAATTCACAAAGATCAAGCCAATTTGACCGATGTATTTTTGAAACTGGTGCGAGACCAACATGATTGAAATCTTTTGGGCCGAATTGAGACGGCAGTGGATTCAGCAACGTCGCTTTGCGATCGACTCCATCGCGGGCATTTTAGGCATCGCAGTGGCCTTCTACGGCTTTTTTCTGACCACTCAATACGCGGCTGGTCCTGCCACTCAATTTGGCGATCGGCTGGATGCGATCGTCGTTGGGTATACTCTCTGGTCGCTCGTCACCTTCATCATTGCCGACATTGCTGGCGGCCTCCAGCAGGAAGCCTTTACGGGTACGCTGGAGCAAATTTTTCTGTCTCCGTTCAGTCCGGCCCAGATTTTTCTCACTCGTGCTGTCGCTCGGTTAAGCATTACCCTAGTGCAGATTTTCGGCATTCTGCTAATTCTGATGGCGTTGACTAGTCGCTTTCTCACCTTCTCGCCGCTGCTCCTCTTGCCGCTCATGACAGTGATTTTGGGGGCCTTTGGAATTGCGTTAATCATGGGGTCTTTATCGCTGCTCGTGAAGCAAGTCCAGCAGATTCTGGGCTTTTTGCCCTTCGGCTTGTTTCTGGCCATGCTAGTACCTGTAGAAACTTGGGAAATGCCCGCCCGCCTCTTTGGATGGCTGCTGCCAATGACTCCCGGTGCGGGAATTTTGCGAGAGTTGATGGCGCGGAATCAGGGTTTGGATTGGGGGCAAATGGCGATCGCGCTGGTCAATGGGGGTTTCTACTTTGCGATCGGACTTCTCTTGTTTAAGCAAGCTGAACGGGTGGCCAAACAGCGTGGGCGATTAGGTGGTTATTGATTTAGGGTTTCGGTAACAGGCTTACGTCCAGTTGCCAATCAAAATAAAGGGAGACCAAACAGCGGGATGGTTGTACTGAATGTCACCAATCATTTTGATTTGAGCCTGTTGCAGGGCTTCTGCTTTCGTGATGTTTGGTTTAAGTAATTGTTTATAAAACTCTTCCACTAGCGGAACGGTGGCTTCATCGTTGATGAACCAAAGCGTTGCAACGGCACTTTTTACGCCTGCTCGAACAGCTAACCCAGCAATCCCCAAAGCGGAGCGATCGTTCCCGGCAGCAGTTTGACAGGCACTCAAGGTCAAAAGTTCGATCGGTTGATTGGTTCTGCGGGTTTGCAGGACTTGATCTAGGGTGTTGAGGGTAATGCGATCGCGGTAAGTCAATAGAAACGTACTGTCTGCATCTGCCCCAAAGCGCCCGTGGGTGGCCATGTGAACCACACGATACTTGTGATTCTTTAACCGATCTTGTACGCCCTTCGATGTGAAGTCTTGATCCAGCAGTTTTGTGCCACCTAAAATCTGGTGAACCTCCTGGACTTCATCTTGCACGTTGGGCAATGGCGCGAAGGGTGGTTGTGCCAGCGTTAGCCCAGTAATCAACGCTTGCATGTTTTTACGATCGAAAGGGCGACGACTGGTGAGGGTGAGGCTAGGGGTGGTGGCGATCGGATACTTTTGAATCAAAAATTGCTGACCATCGTGCAATGCCGCCATCGGCACTTTGCGTAAGATATTGTCGCTGATGAAAATCAGGGAACTGGGGTTTGCTGCCTGGAGATCTGCTTCTAGAGGCCGGATTAGTGCATTGTAAATAACTTGAGCTTCGGCCAGATACTCGTCTGTGGCCCGCTTTTCTAGCAGGGCTCGCAGCCGATCAATTCGAGTTCCTAACAGGGCGCTGGTTGCGGGCTGACTCTGGTTATCAACATTGAGATAGATTGAAAATGTCTTCAGTGCGCCGTTAGGTAGTCTCAGGATTTCGTAGCTGCGATCGCTCAGCACGATCGAATACACCACAGCGGCTTGCGGGTCGATCGCGGTCACACTCCGTCCCGGTTTTGCCCCGGTTTTGACCTCTGCTGCGATTCCTTCTTGCGCAACTTCAACGCATTCATCGCCAAAAAAGTCTTGCAATTCGGCGAGCTTGAGTAGCTCCAGAATGTCCAACACTTTTTCAACGTCGTTCGGATTGCTCCCCGAGCCAGCAGCATAGGATCGAGCCGGAGTAACCGATTTTGGTTGAGCAGCGGCCTTTGTTTTCACAGCGCTGGTTGTCGTCTTATCGCTAGCCAGTAATAACCTGATTAATTCTCGATAAACCGGCTCAATGGAATCGCGAAAGTCGAATTGGAGGTCTTTGCTGGCGATAATCAGATCACTGCGAATGGCTTGCAGGGTGGCGATCGCTTGTTCGTATGCTGCGATCGCCGCTTGAACTTGGCCTGTAGCGGCAAAAACGCGCCCACTCTGCCATTGCCAGCGATAAAGACTATCTGCCGCATTCACTGATTGCGCTAGAAATTGTGCTTGCCGGGTTAGGGTCAAAGCCTCATCGTATTGTTGTTTGAGTTCGTAGATTTGGCCTAATGTTCCGACTGCAAATGATTCGGCTCGTTTGTCTTTAACACTGCGAGCCACGCTCAACCCCTTTTCTAGAATCGATCGCGTTTCATCCAAATCTACCCACTGGGGAAGTGTTTCAGACGTTTTTAGCAGTTGATTGGCTAAGTTGATATACCCAAAAGCTTTGTCTTGCGAGTCGGGTTCGGCCTGCAAGCGGCTTAAAATTTGCGATCGATTTTGGCTGAGCAAGGTTTCAGCCGTTGGCGGCGAGGTGGGAGTTGTTGAGGCTTGTTTACCCGTCAATGGTTTGGGGCTTTGAGGGGTGATGGTGTCTGAATTGAGGATTGCCGCTAGATCAAGCTGGCGACATGTGAGTTCCGGGATCTTTCGAATTGGCGCAAACTGCGGATATGCCTTAAGCAGTCGATTTAAGTTCAACAAAGCACTGGTTTCGGCAGCATCAGCAATGCTCCGGCTGACATCAGCACTGTGTTGAAACGCCGCTAACGCAATCTGGACATCCCGATTAGTCCGGCGCTCCAGATTCGCAGCTTCGGCGGTTTCCCCTTCTTGTTGGGCAGACGTTGCCTGGTAGCGAAAGCGCTCGGCTCGACTGGCAAAAACATTTCCTAAGTTGTTGAGGGCGGTGGCGGTGAAACTGGTGTGATTGAGGGAGCAGGCGATCGTCAAACTTTGTTGATGTGCCGAAAAAGCCTGATCAAATTCCCCCAGCGCCCAGTAGGCCGATCCCAAGACTCCATGTGCAGCGGCTTCCGTCTGGTCGTCCTTGATTTTCTGCGCCAGTTGAACGGCAGCTTGCGATCGTTCCACCGCCACCTGATGCTGCCCCAAATCACTATAGGCTTGCGCTTGTTCCGTTAAGAGTTGGGCGATCGTTTGGGCTGCCGTTGGGGATTGATCCCGACGATACAGTTGAATGGCAGCTTCCCACTGTTGAATAGCTCGGTCAAAATTGCCAACCTGACGGTATGCCTGCCCGAGATTGCTATGGACCCCAGCCCGTACTTGCGGCGATAGGGATTGCTTCAGCACGTTTTCCCAATGCGCGATCGCCGCTGCAAATCGGCCAGCTTGGTAGTTTTCCAAGCCGCGATCAAGCGTGTTTGCCTCCGCCACTGCCAAACTTTCTGTCCCTTTTGTCCCTATAGAGAAAGCGCTGGAAAAATTTCCCAGCCCCAAACAGATTAATAAGCTCAGCAGAAACGGAAGACATCGGTTTACCCAATGCTGATGAACCCGCGACATATCAGTGACGAATCAGGAAATGCTTGTCTCTTCATTGTTATGCAGTTTTTAAAATCGGTGCGTATCAAATGTGTGAATTCTCTACAGCGATAATGATATTTCGATGAACGGCGGGTAACAATACGGAGATCGAGTGACCTGGAACGGAGAAGCAATTAGGACAAGATCCGAAGCGGATGAAGAATTGTCAGGATGGTGCGCAAAATTGATGAAAGAATGATTCAGCATCTAAATTGCAACTTTCTTAAATTGCAACTGCTTAAGTTTGTCACTGCGTATCCTGGTAGTCCGGCCAACCATGAAATTTGTTCAGTATCTAGTGATCAACCTGGTGGGGTGGGGCTGTGTGCCCGTGGCAATCGCCCAGGTGCCGCCACCGCCGCCCACACTTCAAACACCATTATTTGAAGAACGCCGTGCCCCCACGAATCCTCTATTGCCGCCGCGTCCGGACTTAGAACCATTACCTACCCCTACGCCTGCCCCGCTACCTGATTCTCTTCTCCAGGCTCCCACGCCAGCGATCCCACCCGCTCCTTCCCTGCCGCCTTCAGCCACAATCTATGTTGAGCGAATCATTGTACAGGGCAGCACAGTCTTTTCTGCAGCAGAATTAGCGATTGTCACTAAACCATTTGAGCAGCAGAACTTGACTTTTGAACAGTTGCTGGAAGTCCGCAGTGCCATTACTCAGCTTTATGTCGATCGCGGCTACGTTACATCGGGTGCATTTCTGCCACCACAAGATGATCTGGCTACCGGCACAATTAAAGTGCAAGTGGTGGAAGGAGAGCTAGAACGAATCGAAGTCAAAGGATTGCAACGTTTGCGCGATCGTTATGTGCGGCGCAGGTTGGAACTGGCAGCCAAAACACCAGTTAACTTGCGCCAATTGGAGTCAGCCTTACAACTGCTGCAATTGAACCCCTTAATTGGCTCCGTCCGGGCCGATTTACGCGCGGGCACCAGCCCAGGCCGCAGTGTGTTGGTTGTAACCCTGGAAGAAACGAAGGCGTTTCGAGCGGCAGTGCTGCTGGAAAATCGAGATTCTCCCAGCGTCGGCTCAATTCGCGGCTCTGTGATTGTGGGGCACGATAATTTGCTGGGATTGGGCGATCGCTTTGCGGCGGAACTGGGGTTGACTTCTGGCATCACCGATTTAAGGCTGGACTACACTGTTCCGATTAATCCGCGGGATGGCACGTTCACTGTGCGATACGATCGCACCCGCAGCGAAATTGTGGAAGAACCATTTTCCATCCTGGACATCAACAGCAACAGCGAAACGGTTTCGTTTGGTGTGCGTCAACCGCTGCTACGCACGCCGACTACGGAATTTGCTTTGGGTTTATCAATGGATTTTCGGCGCAGCCAATCATTTCTGTTTGGGGATGTGCCTTTTTCCTTCTCCTTCGGCTCCGATCGAGGCGAATCGAAAGTGCGCGTTTTACGGTTCACTCAAGATTGGCTCAATCGTAGCCCCCAGCGAGTGCTGGCAGCCCGCTCACAACTCAGCTTTGGTCTGCCGATCTTCGGCGCAACCCAAAACGACTTGGGGGTAGACGGCACCTTCTTCAGTTGGTTGGGGCAGTTTCAATGGGTACAGGCGCTCAACCGAGATATTACGCTGATTACGCGAGTCGCCGCTCAACTGACTCCCGATAATCTCTTAGCCCTGGAGCAATTTAGTCTGGGTGGTGTGGATACTGTGCGTGGTTTTCGCCAAAACTACCGTGTGGGAGACAATGGCATTGTCGGCAATCTGGAGGTGCGGTTCCCAATTCTGCAACAGGAGGATGGCATTGGGATTGTTCAGCTTGCGCCATTCGTTGATGTGGGCAAGGTTTGGAATAATCTGGACACCATTCCCAGCCCTAAGTTTCTGGCCAGTACAGGGTTGGGGCTGCGCTGGCAAATGGGCAACACGCTCTTTGCGCGGCTGGATTGGGGCATTCCCCTCGTCTCTTACGATCGCCGGGGAAATTCATTGCAGGATAGCGGGGTCGTCTTTTCCATCCGGCTGCAGTTGTTCTAAGAGTTGAATGCACTCGGGACGATCGTTTGTGGCGCGATTCACTAGGGGCGTGACAGGATAGGAAATCATGGCTGCGGCAGCATAGGGTTGCAGCAACGGCAACAGATCGGTGGCGCGGTTGAGGTCAGGCGCAAGCCAGCGGTCGTAAGCTTCTGGTGGCAGGATGACGGGCATGCGATCATGAATTGGTCGCAGGATGTCGTTTGCTTCCGTCGTCAGAATGGTACAGGTTTCCAGAATTTCTCCGGTGGTTTTGCTTTCCCAATGCTCCCAGAGTCCGGCGAACCCAAACGGTTGATGCTCCTCAAGCTGAAAATAGTAGGGTTGTTTTTGGCGGCCCTCCCGCTGCCATTCGTAGAAGCCATCCGCCACGATTAAACACCGTCGATAACGCAAGGCGGTGCGAAATGAAGGTTTTTCGGCGACGGTTTCGGAGCGAGCGTTAATCAAGCGGCTGCCGATCGCCGGATCTTTGGCCCAACTGGGAACTAAACCCCACCGCATCACTCGAAACTGCCGCTCTGGTTGCTGCTGCGTCTGGACAACCGTGCCGACCAGTTGAGTGGGGGCAATGTTGTACCGAGGTGGCGTGGGAGGCACGGTTGATAGCCAGAACGCCTGAGCGATCGCGGCGGCTGATTGTGTTTGAGTATATCGTCCACACATAACCAAGTCTGAAAATGGTCATTCTAACGTTTGTCCTTTCCGCAAGGGGCACAATTCAGAGGAAGATAAAAACAGCTACTGAGTTGTAGGTTCGGATGCAATGACCCTTGCGATCGCGCTCAACCCTGACCAAATTAATACCCTCGATTTATCTCCGGTGGTTCGTGCCATTCAACCTCGGTTGCAGCAGGGAACGATTTCGACGATCGAACAGCAGGTTCAGTTTGAGATTGACTTCCAGCGTGACCCGCATGACCCCCGCGAGCTTTCCGAAATTCCTGAGGTGCGGCTCTGGTTTGTGCGGCTCGATGCGGCCTACCCCTGGTTTCCCTTCTTGCTCGACTGGAAAACTGGGGAGCTAGCCCGTTACGCAGCGATGCTCGTTCCTCATCAGTTCCATCCACGGGAGGGCGTGCAATATAACCTCGAAGCCCTCGAACTTTTTGTGATGCACAAAACCTTCGTACTGGCAGATTGGTTAAAACTGCAAGGCATGGAAGGCACGTCTCGCCTGAAAGCAATGACACAAATGCTGGGTTATGAGTTGGATGATGGCTTTTTCCAACTGCTACAAAACCCAACTTCAACACCACCCACCAACAAAGACACCCTCAGTGGTTGGGACGACGAGTAGGGGTTTTCCAGCCTAAACTACTTGCGCCCAGGGAACCAACGGCAACATCCGCGACGGTGAAATTTGATTCCAGCAGATCAGCCTGCCCCGACAAAATCTGGTTCAACATCGTCATGTGCCGCGGATAAGCCTTCGCTCGCGTTGATTCATTGCCATACGCCACCATACAGTTTCAGCATTACAACACCTTATGCGTATATTCGTGCTGTTTGACATTGTCCTCTTTGCGAATGGCACGTTTCGCATTCAGAACTCTTTTTCGTTCCGTGGAGTAATTCAGGTCTGTTTTGGTGGTGCCTACAGGAATGTGGCTTTGGGCTGCGGGTTTAGCTTTGTAGGTACGAGCGGCAGCAATGGCCCGATCGCTAAATTCATCACACAATTGCACCTCCGCCGGAAAAGGGCTGGGCAGGTGCGGTTTCTCATCCGACAGGATAGAACCCAACGTAGTCGCGATCGCCCATTCATAAGAAGTTGGGATACCCGTTACCAGTGCTTCTAAAGCTGCCGATGGAATTGGCTCCGCCAGTTTTAGCGCGTGGACTTCACCATCTTGCTTCAAAAAGCAGGTGGCCAAACCCAAAACAACGTAATCGTCGGCTGCCAGGTCAGGCGCGTTGGTAAGGGTTGCGATCGCAGTCATAGCACTATCCCCAAGACTCAATAAATGCTTAAGCCGTCGAATTCTATCAAGATTTGCTGAAGCACTGACTCAGTTTTGGGAACTTGTTATTCATTCTTAACGGCGCTCACTCGTCTGAATCTGCTACTTACATTTCCTCTGTAGAGTCCGGAGGAGTCACTTTCCAGGAGAAATAAATAAAAGGGCTAGATCTCCTCCCTGGTGATCGGATAACCCCCCTGTAAATGCTTCAGAAATTCTGTTTCCGCGTGTGTAGTTCTCTGTGTTGGTTGAATAACCGGTGGCGATCGAATCAGATGCTTGCATCAATTTGATCAAAGTGGCTGATACTTCTTTAGCGTGTTTGATCCTTCTATCGCTACGGGCCGTCTAACGTTCAGACACCTGTTTAAGTGACACAAAATCCTGTCCTGCAACCTCTTTCGCCTTCTAGAGTAAAGTCATAATCCACTGTGAGAATTGCATGAACCTACGCATGTTTCCGGTGCATTCAAATCAATCAAGACGTTTGCGTCGTGTTAACTTATTACCCGACGCACCCCATGCTAACTGCTCCCAGTTACCCTATGCAGATGCAAATGGGCTACAGGCGCTGAAGGATGCCTATCACTTAGTTGGCACGTCAACTCAGCGCCATCGCTTTGAATACCTGAGCCGCAGTGATCAAGAAATGCTTCTGCGGCAACAAGCGATGGACAGAGCGCAACAGGGGGATTTGGCGGCAGCAATCAATTTATTTACGCAACTGATTCACTTCAACCCCAATAGCGCCAGTAACTACAACAACCGGGGGCTATTGCACTTTCAAAATGGCCAACCGCAACAGGCGTTGATGGACTACCACCGGGCACTCTCTCTAAATCCCCGGTTGGGCAAAGTGTACAACAACCGGGCGAATTGCTATGCCATGTTTGGCAGCTTGAATGACGCGATCGCCGATTACGAAATGGCAATCGATCTTGATCCAACCGATATTCGTGCCCGGTTAAACTTGGGGATTACTTTGCGCCAGTTGCGATGTTACGAAGATGCGATCGAACAATTTGATCTGGCCCTGCAATGTAATCAATTTCTGGCTCTCACAAATACTGTGAGTCTATCTACTGATATCGAAGGACGGATCTACGCCGAACGAGGCCATACCCATCATCTGGCAGGTGATTGGAACTGCGCGATTGCGGATTATCAGCGTGCCTTGGAGCATCTTCCCCTGACTAACTCTGGTCTTCATTCACCGGCTCGTTTGCGGGCCCAGGTTCGAAGCTGGTTACATCGCTTACTCAGTCCCTTACGGGCGGAATAGCTCCAGGGGTGACGACTGCAGGTTTAGCCGGTTGCGAAGTTGTTGGAGTTTCCCAAATGATTCGCCGCCGATTGGGATCAATGCGATCGGTTAATTCTTGCATGTTTTCCCGCGCCTGGTACGGGTCGAATAAATTCTGAAAGCGCGATTGCACCCCTTGCACTCGGTGGGTAGTGGATTGAAGGGCCGCATCCAATTCATGTAGCTTACCTTCTTGCGAGGAGCGGTAGGGCAGCAACTTTACGAGTGCAGTTACGGCCGCGATCGAAAGCACCACATTTACCGCCAACTTAGCGGTTGTCTCGCAAGCGATCGCTTGATAGGGCTGGCTTTGCTTACGAGGTTTTGCCTTACGAGCAACACGATTAGCTCGAACGGGAGGCTGGGGAGCTTTGCGGGGTTTCAGTGCATACATAACAATACTCGATGCGGCTTAAGAATCAGCAGCGTAGAAATCCTACGTCCACCAGGGAAGAAGTATAAACGCAGACCTGAGTTTTGACCTACCTAATCTATCGAAGTTCGCAAAAATAGACTATTAACTTTCTTTAAAGTAAGCAAGCCTGCTTTGAATTGCCTACACCCAATGGGTTGCTTTCTACTTCAGAAAGTATACCCGCGTTGATTGTAGAAGCAATCTGCAAAACAGGCGATTTTGTTTAAAGAACTCAGGTTGTAACACGTCCCCAAGAAAGAAAACGTGACGAACCAATGAAGTGGCCTACTTGTAAAGCTCTGTAGAAAGGCGAAGTGCCAAAACTCCAGGAATTAGAGCAATTACTAATGCCCAATAAACTTGAGCGTCAGAAATATTCATCGTTTTAAGACTCCTTTTGTTACAGATGAGTAAGACATCTTGAGAGATCTATCGTTCATTAATGTGCGTCAAAGTGCCATTTTGGGGAATAACTTGTTACAAGTTGCAACATCTTTGGGCAGGGAAATGTAATAATCGATGTCTATGCCTGAATAAAGTGTTTAGGCAATACTCAGGAAACCCCTCTTCACAAAAGCAGGTTTTTAACATTGCTTTATTTTGGAGTGTGGCTCTCTGGCGAACCTATTCTCTTAATCAGGGTATGTTTTTAGTCAGAGGTTTCCTCACAGGAAAATTACATCAAAACCGCTGTCGTGCAGTTTGGCTTTGAAATTATCGGATGATAGACCAACTTTTAGATTTTTCTCCCAACTTCGGGTTAGATACACTGTTGTTGCTGCCAGTGCTAGTTGCACTTGAGGCCGTCTTGTCGGCGGATAATGCGATCGCTCTAGCTGCCTTGTCTCAAGGGTTGCACAACCCAACGTTACAACGGCGTGCCCTTAATATTGGCCTGGTGTTGGCCTACGTGCTGCGCATGTCGTTAATTTTGACGGCAACCTGGGTAATGCAATACTGGCAGGTTGAACTGGCAGGGGCACTTTACCTGCTTTGGCTGGTATTTCAGTATTTCACCTCAGCTTCGGATGACGAAGGGGGACACCCCCACCACGGTCCCCGGTTTGATTCGCTGTGGCAAGCAATTCCAATGATCGCGATTACTGACCTGGCTTTCTCCCTGGATAGTGTGACAACCGCGATCGCTGTCTCCAAGGAAATATGGATTATTCTGCTGGGGGCCACGATCGGAATTGTCACATTGCGATTCATGGCTGGGTTATTTATTCGCTGGTTGGATGAGTTTACGCACCTGGAAGATGCTGGTTACATTACCGTTGCATTGGTGGGGATGCGCCTATTGATCCGTGTCGTGAATGAATCCTATGTGCCGCCAGAGTGGTTGATGATTACGGCGATCGCCTTGATCTTCCTCTGGGGGTTCTCGGAGCGCAAGGAGGTAGAACCGTCGGTTGCCGCGCTCAACGAAGCCGCCCGACCCGAAATTAAATCGACTGCTCCAGTCGAACATCCCGAAGCAGCCGAAGAACCTGTGGAAACACCAAAATAAATCAGTTATTCATAAATCCAGCTCGTGAGACTGGGTGCCCAACTGACTAATTCTTCGTTCTTAAACCAGAGCTTAATCTCTTGTTCCGCTGTCTCAGGCGCATCTGAGCCATGAATGATGTTCCGTCCCACGTCTACGCCAAAATCTCCCCGCAGGGTTCCAGGTTCGGCGTTGAGTGGGTTGGTTGCCCCAATGATTTTGCGCGCAGAGGCAATCACCCCTTTCCCTTCCCAGACCATACCCACAACCGGCCCCGACGTGATGAAATTCACCAACCCTGGGAAGAAGGGCTTTTCTTTGTGGACTCCGTAATGAGTTTCGGCCAGTTCCCGGCTGACGTTCATCAGTTTTAAGCCAACCAGGGTGAAGCCTTTTGCTTCAAAACGACGGATGATTTCGCCGACGAGTTTGCGTTGTACGCCATCCGGCTTGATTGCCAAAAATGTCCGTTCCAAGGTTGACTCCTAAAATGCGCTCTATGTTACAGCATCCAGATTAGCAGACCGTTTACCCCCCCATTCATCCACCTGTACACTCGTTCATTCAGCTTTTGTCCCCCTACAATTAAGCAAGCTCAGGTCAGGAAATATTGGCGATGAAAGAGATTGACCCATTTGAGAATCCAGAGGCGCAGCAGCTCAAGTTGTTTTTGTACCTGGTGCCGGTGGTGGGCTTTTTCCCGGCGTTATGGTCGTTGTATTACCGTAGCGGCTCGAAGCAGGAGAAGGAGTTGAGCCGGGTCGTGGTGACGCTTACTTTGGGCTGGTTATTTACCTATATTTTGCTGGGGGTGGGGGCGGAAACTGCGGAGGCGTTAGCGGTGCCATTACTAATTTCTAGCAGTGTGGTGACATCGAGCTTCTTTTTAACCAACATCTGGCTGATGGTACGACTATGGCAACGGAAATCAGTGCGATTGCCTGGAATTAGTCAAATGGGCGATCGCTTGCCATAGGATTGCGCTTTGGTGAAGTTAGTTGTCAGTGGAATTTAACTGGTTAATAACACTCGATCGACAAATTTCCGGATCAGATCATTGGCGATCGGGGTGTCCTGGAGATTCTGTAGGATTTTAGTAAGTTCGTCGCTGTCTTCCAAATAGCGGGATTGGTAACGAGTAATGCGGATGGCCAGATCTTTGGCATCCACTTCTGGATGAAATTGGAAGGCGTAAAATGGTTTGCCAGCTATTTTGAAGGCATGGTAAGGGCAGCGATCGGAATAGGCCAGCAAAATTGCATCCTCTGGCAGGGCGACTGCACGTTCTTTGTGTCCCGATACAGCCCAAAACCCGTTGGGCACATCATGAAATAACACATCATCAGCGGCGGCTTCCGTCAACCAGAGTGGGTATGTGCCCATTTCCATGTTGGCTTTGTCTACGATCACCTTGCCGCTCAAGGCTTCCACCGCCACCTGAAATCCGAAGCAGGAAGCAAATACAGGAAGGCTTTGTTCTAAGCAATGAACTATCAACTGCTTGGCTGATTCCACAAAGGGGTATTTTGTGGGTTGGGTCACAGAGGCATCACTGGAGCCACCTACGAACAAAGCATCGTAGCCCTTGAGACAGGTGGGTGCAAACTCTGGTACCTGGAAGACATCCAAAACATCAATCTGTTCCGGTGCTAGCTGTCCGTAGCGCACAAATTCATGAAATTCCTCAAACCGAGTTTGCTCATCATCTCGAATTTGCATGAGGAGAATTTTCAGTTGGGTGCGTTGGTTTGGCATAGAAGGAAGAGGTCGCAGCGCCGATAGCATTCTATTCGTTACTCTATAGTGAGTTCGACATTTGAGGGAATTGCGACATGAACTGGCTGCTGGAAAAGATGGGGTTGGCGCTAACGATCGCGTTTGGTTCTGTGCTGCCTGCGATCGCCCAAACGACTCCCAACCGCCCAACTCAATTGGATTGCCTGGTGGGGTATCCAGATGGCACTTTTCGAGGCGATCGAGCCTTGACCCGGTATGAGTTTGTCGCGGGGATGGCCGCCTGCTTGGATCAACAGGTACAGCAGTTTGAGACGAAAAAGGGTGGATTTGCCACGAAAGCAGAGGTCGAAACGCTGTTGCAAACCCAACAAAATTTGACTCAGGAAATTAAACAGCTAAATGAGCGAATCCGGTTATTGTCAGATGAGTAGGAGGACGGATTGGGGCATGATCTGACGAAAGTTAGACGGCAAGCAGCATAAATTTCACCACACTGAGAAGCGTAATTATTTGCTGCAACGACATGGAACCGACTGTTCTCATTACTGGCGCATCTCAGGGAATTGGTAAAGCGACGGCATTTTTGCTTGCGCAGCAGGGCTATCGCGTGGTATTAGCCGCAAGACATGCTGATCGCCTGCAAGCAGTGGCTCAAGAACTACGCGATGCGCATCATGTGGCAATCGCCATTCCAACTGATGTGCGTGATCCGGGGCAGGTTCAAGCGTTGGCAGAAAAAGCGATCGATGCCTTCAGTTCCATTGATGTGCTAATTAATAATGCGGGAATTTATATCTCTGGTCCGGTAGAAGAGTTCACGCTGGCAGACTGGCATCAGGCGATCGATACCAATTTGTGGGGATACATTCACACGATTCATGCCTTTCTCCCACATTTTGTGGAGCGGGGCAGTGGCACGATCGTCAATGTTGGCTCTGTTGGTGGTCAAGTTCCTCTACCTTATTTAGCCCCTTACACCACCAGCAAATTCGCTGTAACAGGCTTAACCGAGGCGTTGCACACCGAACTGGCCCCCAAAGGTATCCATGTCTGTGGTGTTTATCCCAACTTAATTAAGTCAGATTTTATGGAACGGGCAATCTTTCGAGGCACCCATGCGGCAGATGAGCAAGCTCGACGGCAGCAACTTGAAAACATCCTCAAAGTGCCTTTTGTTGAAAAACCTCAAGACGTGGCGAATGCAATCTGGGACGCTGTGAGATATCAGAAGACGAGTGTGATTGTTGGTTCGGCGAATTTATCAGTTGCGTCTCACAAGCTGTTTCCAGATGTCATGCAGTGGCTTTTCCAAAAAACCTTTCAAAACCGTGATCGCAATCGGTTGAATTAACGGCTACCGCCCCCCACCCGCCGTCGGGGAAGGCCAGATCTAGCCGCAAGCGCATTTGAGTTTGAAGCAGTTAACGAACTCTCCGGGAGTAGAGAAGTTGTACGTGTTTGAGTGAAGAACTGTGAGTTGGAAGAGTAGGCGATCGCAGATGTCGGGATGAGAGCAATCACGATCGTAGGTAGCAACAGCGAGAGCGTTACGTTAACGTAGTTGGTAATCATGCACCTGATTCCTCATAACACGGCTGAGCGGAATTTGAGCAACGATCTGGGCTTTCCCTAGAGCATTATGCGTGAAAAAAGAACTCCTGGGGGTAGGGTTCCCACAGGAGTTGACGGAAGAACAGAAGATATGATCCTGCGTCGTGTTCGGGTTTACGGGTTTATACTGACGCTTGATTCAGCTTCGTTTTCAACCCTTAACACAAACGACTTGCTTCAAGGTTGCGACCACTTCGACCAGATCAGCCTGGTTTGCCATCACTTGGTCGATCGGTTTGTAGACACCCGGAATTTCATCCAGAACGCCATACCTGCAATCGTCGCTCTCCCCATCGCTGACTCAGCTATACTGAGAATCCAGAGTACTGTTATATTTACTTATCTATTTAAATTTATTTTTTGGTAAGAGATGCAGCCAACTGATCCGAATAAGTTTACTGATAAGGCCTGGGAAGCGATCGTGCAGGCGCAGGATGTTGTGCGTCGCTACAAGCATCAGCAACTGGAAGTCGAACACGTCCTGATTTCCCTGTTGGAGCAACAGGACGGGTTGGCGGCAAAGGTATTTACCAGAGCGGGCATTGATACAGCGCGGCTGTTTCAGCAAATCGATGATTTTGCTCGACGGCAGCCCAAAGTAGCGAACACAGAGCAGCTTTATCTGGGGCGGAATTTGGATGTCATGCTCGATCGCGCCGAAGAAGCCCGCACTCGGTTTCAGGATGACTTTATCTCAGTAGAACATTTGCTCATGGGGTTTGTGGTAGACCCCCGGATTGGCGTGCGGCTGATGCGATCCTACGAGCTTGATCCCCGCAAATTGGAAGCGTTGATCAAAGAAGTGCGCGGGAGCCAAAAAGTGAGCGACCAAAATCCAGAGTCTCGCTATGGGGCGTTGGAAAAGTACGGGCGGGATCTCACGGAGCAGGCAAAAGCTGGGAAGATCGACCCTGTGATTGGGCGGGATGAGGAAATTCGGCGGGTGGTGCAGGTGTTGTCTCGTCGCACGAAGAATAATCCTGTCCTGATTGGCGAACCTGGAGTCGGGAAGACGGCGATCGCCGAAGGGTTAGCCCAGCGCATTGTGAATGGGGACGTGCCAGAATCGCTCAAAAACCGCACATTAATCACTCTGGACATGGGGTCCCTGATTGCCGGAGCCAAATATCGGGGAGACTTTGAAGATCGGTTGCGCTCGGTCTTGAAGGAAGTGATTCATTCAGATGGGCAAATTGTGTTGTTTATTGATGAATTGCACACGGTCATTGGCACTGGCTCGACACAAGGCGCAATGGATGCTGGCAACCTGCTGAAACCCATGCTGGCGCGAGGTGAGTTGCGTTGTATCGGTGCCACAACCCTGGACGAATATCGCAAATACATCGAGAAAGATGCGGCTTTGGAACGTCGATTCCAGCAGGTATTTGTGGATGAACCCACGGTGGAAGATACAGTCTCCATTCTACGCGGCTTGAAGGAACGCTACGAAGTTCATCACGGCGTGAAAATTACGGACTCGGCCTTGGTCGCTGCCGCCACCCTGTCCTCTCGCTACATTTCCGATCGCTTCTTACCTGATAAGGCGATCGACTTGGTCGATGAAGCTGCCGCCAAGCTCAAGATGGAAATTACCTCCAAACCGGCGGAACTAGAGGCGATCGAGCGCCGCTTGATGCAATTGGAAATGGAAAAACTGTCCTTGCGGAGTGAAGATCAAACCAGCGTCCTGGTTTCAACTCGCGGTTCAAAGGAGCGACTGGAACGAATTGAGAAGGAAATTTCGGATTTGTCAACGAAACAAGCTGACTTCGATGCTCAATGGCAAGGCGAAAAACAACTCCTGGAAAAAATCAAAAACCTGAAAGAAGAAGAAGACAAACTGCGAGTTCAAATCGAGCAAGCAGAACGAGCCTATGATTTGAACACCGCCGCTCAACTCAAGTACGGCAAGTTGGAAGCAGTTCAGCGCGATCGCGAAACGCAGGAAGCCAAATTGCTGGAAGTCCAGTCCCGTGGCTCGACTTTGTTGCGGGAACAAGTTACGGAGTCGGACATTGCCGAAATTGTCGCCCGCTGGACGGGAATTCCCGTCAATCGCTTGCTGGAATCGGAACGGCAAAAATTACTCAATTTAGAAAAGCACTTGCATGAGCGCGTGATCGGCCAACACGAAGCGGTGGAAGCTGTATCAGCGGCGATTCGACGGGCACGGGCCGGCATGAAAGATTTGGGTCGTCCGATCGGCTCCTTCCTGTTTCTGGGGCCGACCGGAGTGGGCAAAACCGAGTTGGCGCGAGCACTAGCCCAGTTTTTGTTTGACTCTGATGATGCGATCGTCCGCATCGACATGTCTGAATACATGGAAAAGCATTCCGTGGCGCGGTTAATTGGCGCACCTCCGGGCTATGTGGGCTACGAGGAAGGGGGCCAACTCTCGGAAGCAGTACGTCGTCATCCCTACTCGGTCGTTTTATTTGACGAAGTGGAAAAAGCTCATGCCGATGTGTTCAATATTCTGCTGCAAGTGCTAGACGATGGGCGGATTACCGATTCGCAAGGACGCACTGTGGATTTTCGGAATACGGTGTTAGTGATGACTAGCAACATCGGCAGCGATCACATTCTGGATATATCTGGGGATGACGATCGTTACGACGAGATGCAAAAGCGGGTAACTCACGCTCTGCGTAAGCATTTTCGCCCCGAATTTCTCAACCGGATTGACGACATTATCATCTTCCATACTTTGGGACGGGAAGAACTAAGTGAAATTGTTGGATTGCAAATCCAGAAAATTCAAGCCATGCTGGCGGATCAAAAAATTCGCTTCGAAATGACTCCCGCTGCCCGCAACTATATTGCCGAAGTGGGCTACGATCCAACTTACGGTGCCCGTCCGCTCAAACGTGCGATTCAACGAGAGTTACAAAACCCGATCGCCACAAAAATCTTGGAGAATACCTTCACTGAAGGAGACACGATTTTGATCGATCTAGGCGATGATGGCCTGGAGTTTACCAAAAAGCCCATGCCTAAAAATCAACCCGCTTTAGCTTAAGCGAATCCGCCGGCGATCAAAGGTGCTGAATTGATGCTATGGGCAGTGGGCAAAACTGCAATATTTTTCCCACTTTAGACTTGACGTTCTTCAGTTTTTTCGTTATTTCTTAAGTATGAACTAAATAATTCTTGGCGTATTTATTTCTATTTGAACTTTCAAATAGGTGCAAATATTTCAAGAATGCACATAGAAACCGGTTGTAGGTTGAAGCTCAATCTGCATTCGTCTTTTATGAATATTTAGTTCTCCAACGTAATCCTCAATGGAGAAACCTTTTATGAGTCCAGCACAAAAACGTCGCAAGAAGCAACAACTGATTCAGCGAGATGGAAACAACTGTTATTGGTGCGAGAAGCAGCTACCTGAAAGTGAACTGACAATCGACCATTTTATCCCTCAGAGCAAGATGAAGAATTCCCCAGGGAAGAATTCTATGCAAAATTTGCGGCTTGCCTGCCTGGCTTGTAATCGTCAGAGAGGAGATAAACCTTATCCACCTGGCCATATGTTGAAGTGGGACGATCTAATCCTATTCGCCACATTGTTTCAGCAGTTAAATATCAAAAAACTCTAATGGCAGAACCTATAAAGCAATTACCCACTTTTCGAAGTTCGCTGCTACTCCAACAAGCATTAACCCATCGATCGCATGTCAACGAAAACCCGGAAGCTCAAAAGCACAATGAGCGATTAGAGTTTTTGGGAGATGCAATTCTCAACTTTTTGAGTGGAGAGTTCCTGTATAAGAAATACCCCCACAAAAGTGAAGGTGAATTAACTTCGTTGCGATCGGCTTTAGTGGATGCTAAACAGCTAGCCGAATTTGCTAGTTGGCTTAATTTAGGGCAACAACTCCGACTTGGACGAGGTGCCGAAAAAGAAGGCGGGCGCACGAATCCAAGAATGTTGAGTAGTGCCTTTGAAGCTGTTGTTGGAGCATATTTTATTGATCAGGATTCGAATGTCCACAAAGTTCGCACTTATGTTGAACCATTCTTTGAATCGGTCGTAGCAGTGCTGGAAGAACAACAAACGAACTCGATGATTAACTATAAAAGCCGATTCCAAGAATGGACGTTAGCAAACCACGGAGAGAATCCAACTTATGTCGTTGTAAGTGAGTCCGGCCCTGACCATGCCAAGACCTTTGTCATTGAAGTCAATCTTCAGGGAAAACCCTATGGGCGAGGAAGCGGACGCAAAAAGCAAGAGGCAGAAAAAGACGCGGCCAGAGATGCTCTTGATCGACTGGGACTGCTTTAGGATCATCAGTTAAGTAAAGTGGGATAGCCGTCCCGGCCGCCTGAGACAGGCAAAATTCCTATCCCCCAGAATTTGCCACTTTATCTAATTCGCATTCCTTAGCAAAATAGTTCGCAATTGATTAAGTTTCTGGCCCTAACCCTATGCAACTAACTCCCTGGGCGAGGAGATAGTTGGTGCAACAGATTTTTGATCCTCGTCTTCGGTTGGTTCGGGAGCCACAAACTCGTCTTCTTCCGTTCGCCACGGCAAAACTAATGCAATTAGAAAAATTAAAGGAATAAAAAGTAGAGACAGTACAAACCTGAGTTCTTTGAAAAGGGGAAGAGTCATGTTGCTGAACCTTGTATACATTGAAACACCGGCATGAGAGTTATTGTATTGCAGGTTACTTGTTTTTTCTACGAGGATTACGGAGATAGTCCATGAATTTTCGATGAAGGCTAGTGGTGTTTACGTCAGTGAAACCGCTGAGAGTATTCTTTGCTGGCGAGCTAACCTAAGTGAAGCTGACCGGTTAAGCGCGTTTCAGAGGTTGATGAAAGAGGATGCGATCGCAGGTTGTATAATTTCTTAATAGATACCGTGAATCTACGGCAATTCGTCTAGCTAATCCCAAAAGAAAATGATTAATTACTCCTCCCAATCGTCTGCTTTTAAGCGACGTGGTTCCCAGTCATCATCCAGTTCTGCTTGAAGTTCGATCGGTTCGCGATCGCCCTCTATCTCCCTTAATTCCGGCAGCTCCAGTAGTAGTTCTTCCTGCGCCTCGGCTTCATCCGCTGGTAATTCATCCAGGTGCAACGGTTTGACGACGCGAGTAATGGCTTCTTGCACAAAAGACTTAACAAATTCATCCTTTTTGTTGAGTTGGAATTGTCGCTGCACCACTTCTGTAATGCCACCGTCGCCCCAATCTTGATCGTGCCGAAAGTATTCAATAAAGCTTTTGCCGGCAATCCGAGTCAGGTAAGCGGCGGTGACAGCTTGAATTGCCCGTCCAACTACAATCCCGCCAATGCTAAGTTGCAAAGCTGTGGTGACGAGGGTAATCGCCCCTTTGACGATGCCCAATCCGGCCAAGGTTTTGCCGAGGGAAAGGGCAAGTTCTCGCCCCCGCTCCATGTTGATGTCACAGCCGTAGACTTTCCCAATTTCCACCACCATTTGAGCGTTGACAGCAGCCGTTGCCAGCATATCAACCACTGGAAGAGGGGTGGCCGCAACCACTCCAGCTCCAATCCATTGAAAGCGATCGACGATCTTATCAGCCTGGCGGCGGCGCTGCCCATCAATTAACTCACGAGCACGATCGGCGAGCCGTTGAGATTGCAGCAAGATATTATCTGCCAGTAAATCTTCTCCTTCTGCCCGCAACACGGCAACCATACGCCGAATCAGAGGCATGATGTCGGGGTCGGGCTTCAGCATTGAACCGTCTTCCAGTCGGACGGTTTGGGGGTTGGCAGAGACCGCGATCACATCGGCAGCAGGGACGACACCCCGGACTCGTTCTCGCAATCGGGCTAGAATGATTTCCCGGTCTGCATCGGTGTACAAGTCTGCTTTGTTGAGAATAACCAGCGAGCGCTTGCCGATCGCCGCCAATCCCATCAACGGTTCGTACTCCGACTTGCGCAGGTCGTTATCGAGGACAAACAACAGCAAATCGGCTTCGGTCGCGAGTTTGCGGGCAAGTTGTTCTCGTTCGGTGCCGGCTACTCCAGCTTCTAAAATTCCCGGCGTATCAGTTACCAAAATTTCGCGGTTAATACCCTGCAACGGGAGCGTGTAGGTTTGCCCCACTTCAGTGGTGCCCATTGGCGCACCCACCTGCCCCACCATGCGACCAATCAACGCATTTACAAGCGAAGTTTTTCCAGCGGAACCCGTGCCAAACACCACCACGCGCAACTCGCCTGTGGAAAGGGTTTGCTCAATTTCTCGCGATCGCAAGAGCAATTCTCGTTTCGCCACTTCATCCTGAATTTGGGCTACCTGTTTGCGGACCGCTTTAATGTTTTCTCCCGCAGCTTCTGCTTTAGCCACGGGAATTTTAGGGGCTTTCCGTTTTTTCTTCTGATTCCGCCGCGGCAGGATAAACAGGTAATAGACCAACGAAGCGACTAACGTCCCAATCAACGCGATGATCACGAAAATCAGCAATTGGGAGAGTAGCGGGTAATAGCCCACCTGCCAGAACAAGCGCTGCAACGATTCAATCAGCCAAATCATCAATCCCAGAATGACGATGATGCCGATGATGAAGGTGACTAGGCGAGACAGCGGCATGGGAAAACGAGAAAAGGGTTTTGTCTTATTCTACTGTTCTCGTTTCGACTGTTTCGGTGTTGTTTATCTGGCTAAGGACAACATGGGCACGATACTAACTCAACTGGAATGAGACGGTCGATGCGATCGGTGTTCGTTCGCATTCATCCAAATGTTTGACCACGCGAGAAAGATTTGGCGACTGGTTTATGATTTGGGCGTGCTGGAGCTTTTGCTGTATTGGTAAACGAATAGTAAAAGTTGTTTCTTGCTCAGGATTGGAACGACATTCGATTTTGCCCTGATGTTTTTCCGCAATGATTTGATAACTGATCGCCATGCCCATGCCGGTTCCCTTGCCAATGGGTTTTGTGGTGAAGAAGGGGTTAAAAATTAGGGATTGGATGTCCGCCGGAATAACTGCACCAGTATTGGCGATCGCGATTTGGAGCCAATTCGCATCAATGACCGAGGTTTGAATGGTAATCCGATGGGGAGATTGTGCTGTCGGGGGTTGACTCCTCATCTGGTCTTCGATCGCATCGATCGCATTGGCCAAAATATTCATAAATACCTGATTTAGTTGCCCTGGGTAACACTCAACCAAGGGCAAACATCCATAATCTCGCACAACTTCAATTGGAGTTTGGCTGAATTTGGGTGTCAGCCGATGTTGCAGAATCAGGAGCGTACTTTCGATGCCTTCATGAACATCGACAGCCTTAAGTTGGGCTTCGTCCATGCGCGAAAAGTTGCGGAGCGACAGGACAATTTCTCGAATGCGATCAGTGCCGGCGTGCATCGATCGCATCAGTTTGGGCAGATCGTGCCGCAAAAACTCCAAATCGAGGTCTTCTGCAACCGTTTGCATCTCTAACGTTGGCTCTGGAAAAACCGTCTCGTAAAGGTTCACCAGGTTGAGTAATCCTTCTGTCGCTTTCTGCAGATGGATTAAATTACCGTGAATGAAGTTGACTGGATTATTGATCTCATGAGCAATTCCTGCCACGAGTTGCCCCAATCCAGACATCTTTTCGGCCTGAATGAGCTGCGACTGCGTTTGTTTTAACTCCACCAGGGTTTGCTGTAAGTGTTGGGCTTCTGTTTCTAGGCGAGTGTTAGCCGTAAGTAACTCCTGAGTTCGCTGAGCCACCAGTTGTTCCAGCGCTTCGTTGGTTTCTTTGAGTTTTGCTTCCGCTAATCGTTGCTGCGTGACATCTCGGATCACTAATACGGCACTGGAGGCATCGTCAGCCGTAGTCAGGTTCTCGCTAATGGCCACAAATGACCAGGCAATTTCCAGAATTAAGCACTGTTCGGCTCGCATAAACTCGTAGCACTGCTTGCCGCCCTGTTGCGTTTCTAGCGCTAAAATCACGGGATGCTCGTTTGCGGCGATCGGGTGCCCATCTTGCAATAGTGGCAATTTCGTAACCAGTAACGACCCCAGTAGGAGTAAATTGGGTTGCTCTAAAAAGCGTGCCAATGCTGCATTGCACCACTTGATCCGCCCCTGGACATCCGTCCACACGATGCATTCTTCTACTTTGCCCAGGGCCATTTCCATCTTGCTGAGGGTTGCCCGCAGTTGACTTACTTGAGAATTGAGATCTGTCATTGTATGCGAGGCTGATATGAAGCTTAAGGAGAATCCAATGGGCGCAGAGTTGCCGCAAAAAGCCAGCGTCCGGCTTGCTGTTCGGCGATGATGAAATGCTCTGACTCAATCTCCCGGTTGTCTTTTGTAACCGCCTTGAGGTTTAAGGGATGATTCAGAACGGTAGAGACACCTGTGGCCGAAAATCGCGCAAAGCCCAAGTTGTGGGAATCTCGAAAAAAGGGAGGTAGAATCACGGTCAATGGTTGCCCAATAATTTCCTGGGCACTCCAACCAAAAACAGTTTCAAAGTGAGCATTAACATCGACGATCGTTCCTTCGTGATCGGCAACGACGACGGGATTAGCACTCTGTTTCAACTCTGCGATCGTTGGGGTTTGCATCGTTCATCCAGTGTTTTTTTTATCCTAACCCAGTATTTTGGGCCACAAAGTTACTGGATCAAAATTCAGTAATTCTGCGTAGGACTTCTATGCACTGGCAAACAAGCCCGCAAGCAAGCTTGAGCGGGTGAGGAACGAGAGTTATTCTGAGTTTCCTGCTGAATGTTGAAATTTAGTCCTGTCTAAACAACTTTTTGGTTGGCGGTTTCTAAATTAAATAGAGTGCTGAGGGTTTGCATGGCTTGGCGACGCGCTTCGATGTCTTGTTGGGCGCGGAGTTGCACCATTGGATCGTGTAGAATTTTGTTAACAATGCCGCGTGTCAAGGCTTCAATCACTTCTTGATGTTTTTCAGCAAATTCGGTACCTAAACGCGAGAGGGCTTTTTCCAATTCCTGGACGCGGATGGTTTCAACTTTATCTCTCAAGCTGCTGATGGTGGAAACGGTTTCCAGCGATCGCCACCAAGTTTCAAAGGCTTCAACCTCCTCATCTAGCAATGCTTCTGCTTCCATTGCCATTTGGCGACGCGCTTCGTGATTTTGCGCAACAACAGCTTTAAGATCATCCACATTGAATGCCTGGACGTAAGATAATTCATTCACGTCGGCATCGACGTTGCGAGGAACGGAAATATCAAACAGCATCAGGTGTTGGGTGGGGTCGAGGGCTGCTTCCAGTTTGGCTCGATCGAGGATTGGCTCTGTTGCGGCTGTACTGGTAAAAACGATGTCGGCATGGGCGATCATGGCCATCATGTCTTCCATTGGGTGCAAGTGTAAATTGCCCTCTGGAAACTGCTTGGCCAGTTCTTGCATACGTGGCAGGGAGCGGTTGACGATCGAGATATTAGCAGCCCCTTTCGCCAGCAAATGCTGCACCAGCAAACGGGACATCTTGCCAGCACCAATGATCCCCACTCGACAAGATGCCAGATTCTGCACCTTCATTTGCGCTAGTTCCACTGCCGCAGAACTGATAGAGACGGCACCGGTGCCAATGCTAGTTTCAGTTCGTACGCGCTTACCTGCGGTGAGGGCTTGTTTGAACAACTGATTCAGCGTCCGCCCAATGCCTTTATGCTCCTGTCCAAGCTTGTGGCATTGCTTCACCTGCGCCAAAATTTGACCTTCACCCAAAACGAGGCTATCTAATCCAGCCGAGACTCGCATTAAATGCATTACCGCGTCGTGGTGAAGCAAGACAAACAGATACTGCCGCAAATAAGCGGCGGGCAGTTTGCTGTGATCAGATAGGAACTGAGTGATGGCGCGGACTCCATTTTCCGTTTCATCGGCAACGGCATAAATTTCAAGCCGATTGCAGGTGCTTAAAATGGCGACTTCTTCAATGTGGGGATGGCTACACAATTGCCCGATCGCCCGATCACAATGAGTTTCTGGAATGCTAAGTTTTTCTCGAACTTCGACCGGAGCCGTTTTATGACTCAAACCGATTACAACAATGTTCATAAGGATCGGATCTTAAAGACCAATTTGTTTTGTAAATCAATCTGTTTCCAGTTTTGCGAGTTCGATCGCGAATTGCAAAAATACTTAACTCAAAACTAGGTTTTAGCGGTTAGAGGCCAGGGCGAGGGACAGTTGGATGTTAAGGTTCGGAGCTAAGGACTCCGCTTAGTCTCAACTGCTAAACCCTAGCCTAAATTCTTCCCCTAACACCTAGCCCCTAACACCTTTCCTAGTGCAACTGGATCGTCTTGGGTTGGTCAAACATGTGAATGGTATCAACGAAACGGGCTGTCTTGGATTGGCTAGAAATAACCAACGTGTGGGTTCTGGCACCACCTTTGAAAAAGCGCACGCCGTTCATCAAGTTGCCAGAAGTGATACCGGTTCCAGCGAACAATACGGTTTCGCCTGAAGCCAGTTCTTCGGCGTTGTAAACACGATCTGGATCAGTGATGCCCATTTCCTTCAAACGAGCGATATTTGCGTCCTTACTTTCCCCAATCAGCCCAGTTTTCACCACTTCTGGATCGTAAATCAATTGTCCCTGGAAGTGGGCACCCAGGCAACGCAGAGCTGCCGCTGAAATCACGCCTTCAGGTGCAGCGCCGATGCCCATCAAAGCGTGAATATTGGTGCCTGCAAAGCCGCAGTTGATGGCAGCACCGACATCACCGTCACTAATGAGCTGGACGCGGGCACCAGCTTCCCGGATTTCTTTGATCAACTCATTGTGACGATCGCGTTTCATCACAACTACCACCAACTCGTCGATCGCTCGATCCAAACACTCAGACAAAATCTTGAGGTTTTCGGTAGCAGATTTGGTGATGTCTACGTGGCCTTTAGCGGCTGGAGGAGCAGCCAACTTTCTCATGTAAAAATCAGGGGCAGCAAACAACCCACCCTTCTCTGAAATTGCTAGCACGGCCATTGAGCCAGGTTGACCGTAAGCACACAAATTTGTGCCTTCGCAAGGGTCAACTGCAATGTCAATTTCCATTAATTCATCTGGATTGCAGTAGTTTTTGGCATCGGGTTGGGTGCAAATTCCCACTTCTTCGCCAATGTAGAGCATGGGTGCTTCGTCCCGCTCTCCTTCCCCAATCACGATCCGCCCGCGCATATAAATTTTGTTCATGCGCTCCCGCATGGCTTCTACTGCCACTCGGTCAGCTTCGTTTTTATCGCCTTTCCCCATCAACCGGGCAGACGCGATCGCCGCCTGTTCTACAACTTCGATAATTTCTAAACCGAGTGTGCTTTCCACTGCGTAAGTCCTCCCAACTGCTGATTTTGCGCGGTTTTTAGGTCGCTTCAATGTTTCTCAGTCTACCAAAAGGGGGAGACGCGCTAGAAACAGATTTGCTGAAGCTGCTGTGTAAAGTTTTGCTACTGAAAGTCGGAAAGGGAAAAGTAGAAGGTGGAGCATGGCGAGCAAAGGGTTGTGATTGCATTGATTGGGGTTATTTCAATGCCAATGCTAGTTAGTCGTTGATGAAACATAAAGGGCAATGTTAGGTTATCAGCGATCGCAGCGAAATCATCTTTACTCTCTAGAACACCGTGCAAAACTCCTCGATGCCCTCGACTATTGCGTTTATGGCTGGTCAGGTGCCACATTTTGCAGAAGTAGGGCGGTTTAACCCGAAATCTGCTGCCGATTTGATGCCCGAAGCTGATTACGCAGTCGCCCTGGATTACCTGGTTATCACCTGTGTGGATTTGGCTTTCGTTCACGATGGGCAGATTCTGCTGGCCCGTCGAAATCGGTATCCGCGTAAAACTTGGTGGATTATTGGTGGCCGGATGGTGGCAGGCGAGTCACCGATCGCAACGGCTCAGCGGAAAGCTTTAGAGGAAGCCAGTCTGGCCAATTTGGCGGGCGATCGCTTTCACTTCACTGGTGTTTATTCCACAAGTTTTGCGTTTCGGGAACAGGAACCGATGCACCACGGCTCTCACAGCGTTAACCTGACCTACCAAATTGAATTAACCGAACTGGAAAAGCAGTTGCTTCAGCTCGTGAGTAGCGAATACGAGGCCGATTATCGATGGGTTGACCTGGAGCAGGTGATTCACCTAATTGATCCAAATGACTCTTTAGATCAAGCACTCCTCGCGATCGTTCATGATATAGAAGCAGGTAAGCATCGCGATCGGTGAAAACCTATGTTAAAAACACTCACTTCTTTTTTCCAACGACCTTCAGACCAAGTCAACGCCAATGTTGAAATCTATACCTGGCGAACTTGCCCTTATTGCATCCGGGCCAAACTGCTGCTGTGGTGGAAAGGCGTAAATTATACGGAGTACAAAATTGATGGGGATGGTGGTGCGCGAATTCGGATGGCAGAACGGGCAAATGGTCGTCGCACCGTCCCTCAAATTTTCATCAACAATCAACACATTGGTGGCTGTGATGATCTCTATGCCCTTGATCGCCAAGGCAAGCTAGATCCGCTGCTGGCAATCGGGGGTGGGGAAGAGGCACCGATGGGTAGATGAGTGGGTGTATAGAGCAAGAAACAAGGGAATTCTAAGACCTTCTCCCCTCGCTTACTCTCCCACGCTCCCACTATCTGGCTGTCCTGCCCTCTGCCTTCTGCCTTCTACCTTTCCCTATGCCTCCCCTTCTGGATAACTCTGAATATCTAACCCATTGCCGTTGGATGGAACGAGCGATCGTGTTGGCTAAAGCGGCAGGAGTTGCGGGGGATGTGCCAGTGGGGGCGGTAGTTGTGTTTGAGGGGCGGGCGATCGCGGAAGCAGAGAATCGGCGGGAACGAGATCATGACCCCACTGCCCATGCCGAAATTCTGGCACTTCGTGAAGCAGGGCGTATTCTAAATACCTGGCATCTCACAGGTTGTACGTTGTACGTCACCTTAGAACCGTGTCCTATGTGTGCTGGGGCTTTAGTATTGGCGCGACTCGGTGCCCTGGTTTATGGTGCAGATGACCTGAAGGCAGGGGCTGTGAGAAGTGTCCTCAATCTTCCAGATAGTGGCTGCTCCAACCACCGTTTTCCAGTGATTGGTGGTATCTTGGAATATTCTTGCATGGAGTTACTTCAATCCTGGTTTGCTGAGCGTCGATCTTCTGAATGGAAAGCCTCTCATGCCACACCCAAAAGTGTCCTTGAGTAGGGAGGCAAATTTGTAGGATCACCTACGGTAGGGGTATCACGGCTTTGCATCTATCCGTTTTTATTCTTTAAAGAAGCATGAGTTCGCTTGATTCTATGGCTCGGTTTGAACCAACCCTGGATTGTTCTTCGGGGATTGAGATGGAGACTCACCTTACTGATCGTTTTCTCGATCAAACAGGTGTAAGGCATGCTATCCATTCTTCTGATCAGGGTTCCGCGGATCGAAGCAAAAGGGCTGCGGCTCCGGCCCCTTCTCGGTTTTCTCCCTGGTTATTATCGATCGCCTACCCATTAGGACGCTTTGGGTTGTTTCCTGCTTACTTTCAGCGGATAACAGTGAGTGGGCACGAAAACTTACCCCGTTCTGGCCCGGTGATTCTTGCCGCAACGCATCGATCGCGGTGGGATGCGCTAGTCGTACCTTTTGCTGCTGGGCACCATGTAACTGGACGACATTTGCGGTTTATGGTGTCGGCAGATGAGGTCATGGGGTTGCAAGGATGGTTTATTCGGCGCATGGGTGGGTTTCCCATCAACACGCGGCAGCCTGCGATCGCCAGTTTGCGCCATGGAGTCGATCTATTGGAGCAAGGAGAAGTCCTGGTGATTTTTCCTGAAGGTAATATTTTTCGCGAAAAATACGTACAACCCTTAAAACCAGGTTTGGCCCGGTTGGCAATTCAAGCAGAGATGAGCCGTCCACATTTGGGTGTGAAGATTGTGCCAATGAGCATCCAGTACAACAAGCCCTTTGTTCCTTGGCGGACTAGGGCTGAGGTGAACATTGGCGCACCATTATCCGTCGAAGCGTTTTGTACTGGACATGCAAAACAGGACGCGCGATCGCTAACGGCAGCATTACAAACGGCAATGGAGAATTTGACTTACTCATAGGAATTATGAGAGTGTAGCCAAATTTAGTGCGGGCGATTTTAGTAATATAGCTATAGACAGGACTATTAGGACGCAGCATCCTTCAGTACCGACTCCATTGCTTGGCGTAAAGACTCAAAGTTGGATAAACTTTGGCGAATGCGACTTTTCAGCCAAGCCCAGCACTTTTCAATCCGATTGAAATCTGGAGAATAAGCGGGTAAATACAACAAACGACAACCTGCTGACTCAACCAGTTGAGCAATCCGTCCACCATGATGAAATGTCGCGTTATCTAAAATTAAAACTTTCCCTGGCTTGAGCGTTGGTAGTATAGCTATAGACAGGACTATTAGGACGCAGCATCCTTCAGTACCGACTCCATTGCTTGGCGTAAAGACTCAAAGTTGGATAAACTTTGGCGAATGCGACTTTTCAGCCAAGCCCAGCACTTTTC